>OMAD01000502.1_pt1 | contig 13018 bp, 10 predicted proteins | sample 1644581 | NCBI WGS metagenome assembly OMAD01 (sample SAMEA103958120, study PRJEB25191) | human gut metagenome | biome: human-associated habitat [ENVO:00009003]; feature: intestine environment [ENVO:2100002]; material: feces | place: Germany | collected 2013/2015 | reverse complement strand
TGCTTCGTGAGTTCCATGTAGAAGCTAACGTAGGTGCTCCTCAGGTTGCTTACAAAGAGACAATCACCAAGGCTGTTGATGTAGACAGCAAGTATGCTAAACAGTCCGGTGGTCGTGGACAGTATGGTCACTGTAAAGTTAAGTTCGAGCCTATGGAAGCAAACTGTGAGAAGTTTGAATTTGATCCTAAGGCTAACATCCTGATCAATGATCCGCCTACACTGTTATTTGAATCTACCGTAGTTGGTGGTGCAATTCCGAAGGAATACATTCCTGCAGTCGGTGAAGGTATCCAGGAAGCAGCTCAGGCCGGTATTCTTGGAGGATTCCCGGTACTTGGTGTTCATGCTACGGTATATGATGGATCCTATCATGAAGTCGACTCTTCTGAAATGGCATTCCACATTGCTGGTTCCATGGCATTCAAGGATGCTATGGCTAAGGCATCACCGGTACTTCTTGAGCCGATCATGAAGGTAGAGGTTACCATGCCGGAAGAATACATGGGTGATGTAATCGGATCCCTGAATTCCAAGCGTGGTCAGATCCAGTCTATGGATGATATTGGCGGTGGTAAGATCGTCAGAGCACTTGTTCCGCTTGCTGAAATGTTCGGTTACTCTACAGAACTTCGTTCTTCCACACAGGGACGTGGTAACTACTCCATGTTCTTCGAAAAGTACGAGCCGGTTCCGAAGAGTGTTCAGGAAAAGGTACTTGCTGCAAAGGCAAAATAATTTAACGTGCTTTTGAATCATCCGAGTACGAAAAAGTGCTTGAAATATATACAGCTATTTTATATAATTAAAGTTAGCTGATTAAATGAAAACTAATTGTTCAATTATTTAAAGGAGGACTTGAAAAATGGCTAAAGCGCATTTCGACAGAACCAAAACACATTGTAATATTGGTACCATCGGTCATGTTGACCATGGTAAAACAACCTTAACTGCAGCAATCACAAAGGTACTTGCTGCAAGAGTTCCTGGTAACGAAGCAACAGATTTCGAAAACATCGATAAGGCTCCCGAAGAAAGAGAAAGAGGTATTACTATTTCTACCGCTCACGTTGAGTATACAACTGCTAAGAGACATTATGCTCACGTTGACTGCCCGGGACATGCTGACTACGTTAAGAACATGATCACTGGTGCAGCTCAGATGGATGGTGCTATCCTTGTTGTTGCTGCTACTGATGGTGTTATGGCTCAGACAAAGGAGCATATCCTTCTTTCACGTCAGGTTGGTGTTCCTTACATCGTTGTATTCATGAACAAATGTGATATGGTTGACGATGCTGAATTACTTGAATTAGTAGAAATGGACATCAGAGACTTATTAAATGAATATGGATTCCCAGGTGATGAAACACCTATTATCCAGGGTTCAGCTCTTAAAGCTCTTGAAGATCCTAACGGCGAATGGGGCGACAAGATTATGGAACTTATGGATGCAGTTGATTCTTGGATTCCAGATCCTCAGAGAGATACAGATAAGCCATTCTTAATGCCAGTAGAAGACGTATTCACAATCACAGGTCGTGGTACAGTTGCTACAGGTAGAGTAGAGAGAGGTGTTCTTCATATCAATGATGAAGTTGAAATCCTTGGTATTCATGATGACGTTCGTAAGACTGTTGTAACAGGTATCGAAATGTTCAGAAAACTTCTTGATGAAGCTCAGGCTGGTGATAACATCGGTGCTCTTCTTCGTGGTATTCAGAGAACAGATATCGAAAGAGGACAGGTTATTGCTAAACCAGGTACTGTAACATGTCATAAGAAATTTACAGCTCAGGTTTACGTATTAACAAAAGACGAAGGTGGACGTCATACTCCATTCTTCAACAACTACAGACCACAGTTCTACTTCAGAACAACTGATGTAACTGGTGTTTGTGAGCTTCCAGCTGGTACAGAAATGTGCATGCCTGGTGATAACGTAGAGATGACAGTTGAACTTATCCATAACGTAGCTATGGAGCAGGGTCTTCGTTTCGCTATCCGTGAGGGTGGTAGAACAGTTGGTTCTGGTGCTGTTGCTACAATCATTGAGTAATTGTTATTAATACAGTTCTTTCAAGGGTTTCCGAGGTTATCGGAAACCCTTTTTTGCGCGAGCAGCTCCTTGAGAAGTCATGGGCAGTTTGCAGTCGTGCTCGCGAAGTAATGAACTAGAATATGATAAAAAGAGGAGTACAACATGCTATACATAATGCGTCATGGCAGGACGGACTGGAATGTACGTCATAAATTGCAGGGAAGAACAGATATACCGCTTAATGATGAAGGCAGAATGATGGCGGCAGAGGCTGGGAAACAGTATTCAGATATACATTTTGACATATGTTACTCATCTCCTTTGGAAAGAGCAAAAGAAACAGCAGACATTTTCTTGAAGGGAAGAAATGTTCCTGTGTATACAGATGACAGACTTGTTGAGATGGGATTTGGAGTATATGAAGGAATAGAGAATTCATTTGCTATAGATGACTGTCCAATTAATACTCTTTTTAAGAAGCCTGAGAAGTATGTTACAGTTGAAGGTGGAGAAAGCTTTGAAGAACTTTTTGCAAGGACAGGGGAGTTTATAGACAATGTAGTTATGCCACAGGTAAATAGTGGCAAAGATATACTGATTGTTGGTCATGGTGCCATGAACTGCAGTATTATAGCAAAATTCAGAGGAACACCACTGGATAAATTCTGGGATGGAATGACTGATAATTGTCAGGTGGTAAGGCTTATATAATATTATAAAACACAATTTTACGATTTATTCAGACCAAATCATGCTTGGTTTCGTATATAAGTATAGAAGTTAATAAATGAGACTTTGACTTACAACGGAAGGTTAGGATGGTGATTGGGATGAGTAGGAGAGATAGCAGGAGAAAATACAAAAAAAGAGGAAAAAGGAAGAATCAAATATTCCTTGTAATGATGACTATACTGGCATGTACGGTAGCAATTGTATTAACAGTCAAGATGAATAATAAGAATGTCAGCAAAGGTGTAGCAGTAGGTGCAGAATATACAGCAATTAAGAGCGATGGTAATGTGACGGAGGAACAGCTTTCTGTAAGTGAAGAGACTGTAAATGATTTACCAGATGTATACAGAATAGAATGCTATGAATCGCTTAATCAGAATCCAGAGCTGCCAACGGGATGCGAGATTACATCGTTAACATCCGTACTAAATTATTACGGCTGTAATGTTGATAAAACAACTATGTCGGATGAATATCTTAAGAAAGGCAATGGCAGCTTCTACGAAATGTTTCTTGGTAATCCAAGGGATAACACAAGTTATGGATGCATGTCACAGCCAATTGTTAATGCAGCTAATAAATATTTCAAAGTTAATAATATGTCAGCAGTTGCAAAGAATATCAGCGGAACAGATTTTAAAGAGATTCTAGGTATGGTTGCTCAGGGTGACCCGATAGTAATATGGAATACAATAGATATGAGACAGCCATATGAATCTAAGACATTTGTATTTAATGGGAAAGAATATACATGGATGTCTCCAGAACATTGTGTTGTAATTACAGGATATGATCTTAATAAGAATATTGTTTATATAATGGATCCTATGGAAGGTAACATAACAAGGAATCTTGAGACATTTCAATCAAGATATGAAGAGATGCACAGCCAGGCTGTCTATATTATAGAATAATTAAGGGAGGGCAATATTGTCCTCCCTTTAGTCATGTTATTAGTTTGATTTAATATTGTGCCTTGCATTAAGTTTCTTGGCACAATGTATGAATGCAGGGAATAAAAATGCGTCAGCAGCAATCCATGCGATTGGTGAGGCGAGGCATGCACCCATGAATCCAATACTTGGAATGAGTATGATGGCTGCAAATGCACGGCCAATCATCTCTAAGATACCTGCTGATATTGCAAATACTGAGAAGCCCATACCCTGTATGCAGAAGCGGACCACGTTAACACCTGTAAGTGGAATGTAGAAGCATGCAGATGCAAGGATGAACTGTCTTGTAAGAGCAATTATGGTTGTCTCTGATGCATTAACGAATAATAATGCAATATAATCTGTAGTGAAATACAGTGCAATAAGAGAAAGAACACTGTATACTGAACCGATTATCATAGCGGAGCGTACGCCCTGACCAAGTCTTTTAATCTTGGCAGCTCCAACATTCTGTCCGGCATAGGTTGCCATGGTTGAGCCGAGTGCATCAAATGGACAACAGGTAAAGTTGAACATCTTAGAACCGGCAGTCATTGCGGCTACATATGTTGAACCAAGTGTATTGACAGCAGCCTGAAGGATTGTACTTCCGATGGCTGTTATTGAATACTGGAGTCCCATAGGAACACCGTTCATACACAGGTTGGTGATGAATCTTCTATCAAGTACCCTTTCTGATTTGTCACCTTTTAAGATGTCATATTTCTTATACATATATATAAGGCAGGTAAGTCCCGAAATTAACTGTGATGTTACAGTTGCCCAGCCAGCTCCGGCAACACCCATCTTACATACGAGAATAAGAAAGAAATCAAGTACTACATTTATTATTGAAGAAAGCACAAGGAAAACTACAGGCGTCTTACTATCGCCAAGCGAACGGATAACACCGGACACCATGTTGTACAGGAATACAGTTGGGATTCCTATGAATATAACTACTATGTAATTATAGGCATGGTCAATAATATCTGCCGGTGTATTCATAACGATAAGTATCCTGCGGCAGAATATTACGGATGCAAGCGTAAGCACTATGGCAAACACAATACTGCAGATATACCCGTTAAATACATATTTTCTAAGGTCAGCAGGCTTCTTTGCACCAAAGCATTGGGCAACCGGAATCACGAATCCGTTACAGACTCCCATACAGAAACCGATTATCATAAAGTTGATAGAACCTGTTGCTCCAACTCCGGCAAGAGCTTCAACACCGAGAGTTTTACCAACGATTATTGTGTCAACAAGGTTGTAGAACTGCTGAAACAGCATTCCGAACAGCATTGGAACTGCAAATCCAAGAATATGCTTGGAAGGCGAACCATTTGTCATGTCTTTTACCATAGGATTTCCTCACTTTCGTATATTTATAAAGCCAAATGATTATACTATATTTTTACAAACTGTCAAACTGATTTTGCACGAATTTGAATTAATTTAACGAATTATTGTCTTAATATGAAATGTCTGTTAAAATGCATAGGTAATATTTATGCGGAGGCAGACATGAAGAAAACTTTTGATGTTAAGAGACTTACAACGCTGGCATTACTTACAACAATTGCACTGACAATATTTGTTGTGGAATCAGCGATACCTACGCTTGTTCCAATACCAGGAGTTAAATTAGGACTTGCCAATATAGTCACACTTTTTGTATTAAAAAGGTATAAATTCAGTGATGCAGCTATTGTGCTGGCTATGAGAATTATACTGGCTACAATATTTACAGGGCAGGCAGTATCATTTATATATAGTGTAAGTGGTGGATTTTTATGTCTTATTGTGATGGCAGCAGTTAATAAATTGCTTAGGGGACAGTATATATTCCTTACAGGTATACTTGGCGCGGTGTCGCACAATGCAGGTCAGATTCTTGCTGCATTTTTCATACTCAGATTGTCAGGTATATTTGCGTATATGCCGTTTCTTGTGATAAGCGGTGTTATAACAGGTCTGTTTACGGGCCTTGTGTGCTTCTTTGCAGACAAATATATTCCTAAAAAATATACTATGTAGCAGATGGAGGCGATTGTGAAAAAAAGAGTTATTGCAGTGGTAGCTGTGATTGTCCTGCTTGTCGGGGCAAGTGTGGCTTCTATTATATATATGAAATCAGGAAAGAATGACGGTAGTAAGACCGCTTATATATACAGAGATAACGAATTGTTAAGAACTGTATCGTTAGATGATGTTAAGAATCCGTATACGTTCAGGATTGAATACGGGGATGGAGAATACAATGATATTCTTGTTGAGAATGGAAAGATTAAGATAGCTGATGCAAGCTGTCCGGATAAGCTGTGTGTGAACATGGGCTATATATCTGAGCCTTTAATGCCAATCACATGTCTGCCTAATCATCTTGTTATCAGAATTGTGAATGACGGCGAAGAATCGCCGTCACTCGATGGTGTTGTGTATTAATTATTTCATCCAGCGGCCAGAAGCACCACATGGAAGAACAAGTCCGTTGCTTGAAACAGGGAGACCTACTTCCTGTGAATCACAGTGTCCGCCAAAGCTCTTAAGTTCTGTGCTTAACATATAAGTAAGAACGGCTGGCTGAAGACCTGTGGTGTATGAATTAATAAGGAAAAATAATGGTTCATCAGAAAGAAGCTGTGCACAAAGCTTAACAAGCGGGTGTATGGCTTCTTCTATTTTCCAGATTTCTCCTTTAGGACCACGTCCATATGAAGGTGGATCCATGATGATTGCATCGTAATGGTTGCCTCTTCTTATCTCTCTTTCTACAAACTTTACACAGTCATCAACTATCCATCGGATAGGCTTATCAATAAGTCCTGAAGACTGCGCATTTTCTTTAGCCCATGCGACTATACCTTTAGAAGCATCTACATGTGTAACATTAGCACCAGCGGCTGCACATGCAAGTGTTGCTCCACCTGTATAAGCAAACAGGTTAAGAACCTTTACAGGTTCGCTGCCACGCTTTTTCCTGGCATCAGAGATTATCTTTCCAAACCAGTCCCAGTTAGCAGCCTGCTCAGGGAATATTCCTGTGTGCTTGAAGCTGAATGGCTTTAAGTTGAATGTCAGCTCCTGTTCAAATGAAGGACTGTTGTAGTGAATCTGCCACTGCTGTGGAAGGTCAAAGAACTCCCATTCTCCGCCGCCCTTAGAACTTCTGTGGTAATGACCGTTCATATTCTTCCAGCCACGCTCTTTCTTAGGCGTGTCCCATATTACCTGTGGGTCCGGGCGTACAAGAATATACTTACCCCAGCGTTCAAGTTTTTCGCCCTTAGAGGTATCTATTACTTCATAATCTTTCCAGTTGTCAGCTATAAACATAATTAAGTATCCTTTTCTATATTAAAATGTGTTGCAGTTTGGTACCGCATTTGTTATTAAATAATTATATACGAAAATATTAATAACTGCAATCGTGCAAAAATGTTTTGAACAGGCATGTTTTATGTTAATATATTTCTATCGAAATCTGATTAAGGGGCGATGCATATTGAAAAATGTTAGTTTAAAGAATATACGGAAAGATATTGTATCAGGAATAATTGTTGCTCTTGTGTCAATTCCTATATCAATGGGATATGCACAGATTGCGGGACTGCCAGCGGTGTATGGTCTGTACTGCTCTATTCTGCCAGTGCTTATATATGGACTTGTGACATCTTCGCCACAGTTTGTGTTCGGAGTGGATGCAACTCCGGCTGCACTTGTCGGTGGAACACTTGCAACGCTTGGGATAGTGTCAGGCTCTGAGGAGGCGAAGGCAGTAGTTCCGTCGATAACTTTAGTTGCAGCATTGTGGCTGCTGCTTTTCTTCTTTATCAAAGCAGGGCGTATTGTCAATTACATATCGACACCTGTAATGGGTGGATTCATAAGCGGTATTGGAGTTACAATAATTCTTATGCAGGCAGCAAAGCTTTTTGGTGGCAATGCTGGGACTGGCGAAGCGATACAGCTTGTTATGCATATAGCTGGCGAGTTTGATTCATTTAATCTGCTCTCGGCAGTGCTTGGAGTCGGAACAGTTGTGATTATTCTTGTTGCGAAGAAGTTCATTCCAAAGTTTCCAATGTCAGTACTTCTTATGGTGCTTGGTGCACTTGCAACTGCAATTTTTCATATTGACAGATTTGGTGTTAAGCTTCTTCCACATGTTGATAAGGGGCTGCCGGGATTCTCACTTCCTGATATGTCAGTTGTGTTTAAGAATCCGTCAGATATAATACTTCTTGGACTTTCAGTGGCAGGTGTTGTCATGGCGCAGACATTGCTTGCAACTAATAATTATGCCAACAAATATGGCTATAAAGTAAGCAATAATAGAGAAATTCTGGCTTATGCTGCTGCAAATGCGGCTTCTGCTGTAATTGGCGGATGCCCTTTGAATGGAAGCGTGTCAAGAACAGGAATTGCAGACCAGTTTGGCTGCAAATCACAGGTTATGTCAATAACAGCTTCTCTGACAATGCTTCTTATAGTGCTTTTTGGTACGCCGGTGCTTGAGTATCTTCCTGTACCAATACTTACAGGAATTGTTGTTGCGGCACTGATTGGAATTACTGAATTCGGGCTTGCAGTTAAATTATGGAAAACAGACCATACGGAGTTTGCAATATTTGTAGGAGCATTTTTAGGCGTTCTGTTATTCGGAACGATATACGGAGTTGTAATCGGTGTTATTCTTTCATTCATAGCTGTTATTGTCAAAGCGGTTGAACCACCAAGAGCATTTCTCGGAGTTATACCGGGACAGGAGGGATTCTATAGTCTTAACAGATACAGCAATGTAAAGAAGATAAAAGGTGTGGTTATATACAGATTTAACGGAGCACTTTTCTTTGCAAATATTAATACATTTATTGATGATATAGAAAAGAATCTTGATGATAATACTAAATGGGTAATTGTAGACGCCGGAGGTGTGGGTTCTATTGATGTGACGGCAGTTGACAGGCTTATGTCTTTATATAAGGCACTTGAAAAGAAAGGAATCAGATTCTATATTACAGAGCATGAACACACACTTAATGACCAGCTAAGAGAGCTTGGTGCAGGTGAGCTAGTTGAAAAAGGAGTTGTTAGAAGAACGATTCCGCTTGCTCTAAGAGATGCAGGGCTGGACAGACCTTATCCTGTCGAGGAGGGGGAAGAAGAGCAGGCTGTTTCTGGCGAGGTACATGAGGACAACGAAAGACTTGCAGAAATTGAGTGGGCTTTTGGTGCAGATGCAGACGAATGGCTTGAGAAGATGGCAGCAGAGATGGCTGATGAGATTGGCAGTGTCAAGAAAGATGAGAAGAATGTTATTGTTGATGCTGAAAAGCATGCTGCATGGGGAAGAATCGGACTCTTTGATGAGAATGACCTGCTTGAGCGGCTTGAAATGCATTTGTTTGACGATAAAAAATATCCTAATCTTGATATTGATGATATTGAGAAAAGAATTGATGAGCGCCGTGTGGTTGTTGAGAAGAAGCTGGCACAGATTAATCCTGACGCAATCCAGATGCTTAAAGAACACAGAAAGGAAATGCTTGACAGATTAAAGCTTCACAATCCGTATGCATATGAGCATATGATGGAGCAGAAGAGGAAGCATTATGAACATCTGAAGAAGAAAGATCCGGAGCTTGCACAGAAGCTTAAGAATTTCTATAATCTTTCAGATGATGACAAATAATTTATATAACGGAGATAATAGTGAATATATTAAATGTAGAAAAGGTCAGCAAGACCTACGGAGAAAAGGAACTTTTTAATAATATAAGTCTGGGAATTAACAGTGGCGATAAGATTGGACTTATAGGTGTGAATGGAACTGGTAAGTCTACACTTTTAAAGATTATTGCAGGTGTTGAAGAACCAGATGAGGGACAGGTTGTCAAGGGCAAGGGGATTGAGCTTGCGTATCTTGCACAGACACCTCTGTATTATGAGAATGAAAATGTACTGGAATATGTTATGCGTGGAAAGCATGCGGACAGCCAGCCAAAAGCAAAAGAGATTCTTAACAAGCTTGGAATAACAAATCATGGCGCAATGATGAATATTTTATCAGGTGGTCAGAAAAAGAGAGCGGCACTTGCGAGAACTTTAGTTGAGCCGGCAAGACTTCTTATTCTTGATGAACCTACGAACCATCTTGATAATGACATGGTACTCTGGCTGGAACAGTTTATTAAGAATTTCAAGGGAGAACTTATCATGGTTACTCATGACAGGTATTTCCTTGATAATGTAACTAACAGGATTGTAGAGCTTGATAAAGCTTCCCTTTATAGCTACGATACGAATTATTCAGGCTTTCTTGAACTGAAGACCCAGCGTGAGGAGATGGAGAGGGCAACTGAGGCTAAGAGACAGAATATATTAAGGAAGGAACTCGCGTGGATAAGAAGAGGATGCCAGGCTCGTTCTACCAAGCAGCAGGCACGAATTGACAGATTCGAGGATATGAAGGAGGCTTCAAAGCAGGCGAGAGCAAGATTTGACAAGCAGCTTATGGATATGAATTCAGTCAGCAGCAGGCTTGGAAGAAAGACTGTTGAACTCCACAACATTTGCAAAAGCTTTGGAGAGAGGACAATAATTGACGATTTCACCTACATTTTTCTAAGAGATGACAGAATAGGTATTGTCGGTGATAACGGATGCGGCAAGTCTACGCTTATGAAGATTATAGCAGGCCAGCTTGAACCGGACAGCGGCAGTGTTGAGGTTGGAGAGACTGTAAGAATCGGATATTTCATGCAGGAGAACGAACCACTTGACGACAGCCTTACTGTGCTAGAGTTCGTAAGGAGCATAGGTGAATATGTTACGACGGCAGATGGAAAGGCAACAGCGTCACAGATGTGTGAGAAGTTTCTTTTTACACCGAAGCAGCAGTGGACGCCTATAAGCAAGCTGTCAGGTGGTGAGAAGAGAAGACTTTATCTGTTAAGTGTTCTTATGAGTGCGCCAAATGTACTTATTCTCGATGAGCCTACCAACGACCTTGACATTGAAACTCTTGAGATACTTGAGGAGTATCTTGATGGATTTGCGGGTATTGTAATCACTGTTTCACATGACAGATATTTCCTTGACAGAGTTGTTGACAGGATATTTGCATTTGAGGCAGGAGGCAACCTTACACAGTATGAAGGTGGTTATACGGACTACAGGGATAAATGTGTTTCTTCTATATATAATGTGGCATCAAATGGAACATCTGATACATCTAAATCAAAGGCAGCAGGTCAGGTGAAGAAAGCATATAACAGCCATGAGGATAAGATTAAGTTCACATATATGGAACAGAAGGAATATGAGACTATAGATGATGATATAGAGGAGCTTGAAAATAGAGTTTCAGAACTTGATGACGAGATTGCAAAGAATGCAACTTCTTATTCTAAGCTTGCAGAACTTACTAAGGAAAAGGAAGATGTGGAGAGACGGCTTGAAGAAAAGATGGAGCGATGGGAATATCTTAATGATCTCGCAGAAAAAATAGAGAAACAGAAACAGTAGTAAATATTAACAAAACAAGTGACATCAGAACAGATTATTTGGTTGAGCAAATCATATATTCATGGTATGATGATATATGATTTACTATATTAATCATATGAGGGAGGAAAAATTATGTTTTGTCCAAATTGCGGAACAAAGAACGAGGACGATGCACTATTCTGTGGAAACTGTGGAACACGTCTAGTGATAGATGTGCCTCAGGAGACACCGGTGCAGGAAAGTGTGGAAGAAGAGCCAGAGGAAACACCGGTACAGGAGAATGTGCCAGCAGAGCCAGAGGAAACACCGGTACAGGAGAGTGTGACCGCAGAGCCGGAAGTAACACCAGTACAGCAAAGTGTTCCAGTTCAGCCACAGCAGGCTTTTGGTCAACAGCCTGTACAGCCTACACAGTTTACAGGTCAGAATTCTGGTCAGCAGCCTGCCAATAATAAGCCTGCCAGATTCCCTAAGGGTATAATTGCAATTGTAGCTGCGGGAGTTGCTGTGATAGCTGCCATAATTATATTTGTATGTGTGGGAAAGAATGTGACAGATTATAAGAAAACTGCCAAGCAGTATGTTAAGGCGGTTGCAGAGTGCGAATGGAATGATGCGTATAGTCTTATTAATCTACCTGAAGGGGAGTTCCTTACTAAGGAAGCATTTATTAATGTTCATGCAGATGCGACTGGTGAGAAAGTTGAAAAGATGGCAGCAGATGACATTGTCTCAACATATAGCAAGATGCCTGGTAACAAGGCTGTTAAGGTCGGATATATAACAGATTCGGGAATGCAGTATAATGATGTGTATCTAACAGTAGCCAATAAGCACTATATGCTTTTCTTTAAGAAGTATAAAGTCAGCGCTGAGAATCTTGTAGTAAAGGATGTTACAATAAAGGTTCCAAAGGGACTTACGTTATATATTAATGATGTTATTGTTGGCGATGGATATAAGTCGGATGCATCTAAGAATGGAAACGGCTCTTCTGATGAATATGTTATACCATATCTGTTCAATGGAAAGAATAATATTAAGGTAACTGGAGAATTTATAGAGGACTACACAACACAGCTTTATGCAGCACATGATGAAGATACATTTACTGTTGGAACATACAATGCAAAATATGTTAATTCGAAGCTTGAAGAACTTAAGACACAGGCAAGAACAGATGTGGATGCAATAATTAACGCTGTACAGGCAAAGAAAGATTATTCAGCTATAGCCGACAGGGTGTGTAAAGAAGAAAAGAAGAACATAGAGTCAGCTTATAAGAATATTTACGACAGCTACAATGACAAATACAAAACTGTATCCAATTTGAAGATTTCCAAATTCACAGCTTCTATCGCGGATACATCTTTCAGAGTGGATTCAGATGATGGATGCCCGGTGATTAAAGTTTCAATTAAACTAGGATATACATACAAGATACAGTACTCAGGAAGTGATAAAGCTAACGACAAGAATAATAACAATAATTCAGCTTACATATATTATAAATATGAAGATGGTAAGTGGAAGATTAATTCTATGTATCTTGGATTTGGATTTTATTAAAATACTGTTTTGACCGGGACTTATGTTCCGGTCAAATTTGTTTTGTATTGTACTAAAAAAAATACAATTTTTTCTGTTGATTTTATATAGAGAGTAGTGTATATTAATACTTGCTGTGACATTGATAGCTGTGAAGCGTGAGGTTGCTGCTTTAATAAAGCAGGTTTTCCGTGGAGCGAATGTCAATGCTGGAGATAATCTCCGGCGAAGAAACTGGCGACAAG
>OMAD01000466.1_pt1 | contig 13579 bp, 9 predicted proteins | sample 1644581 | NCBI WGS metagenome assembly OMAD01 (sample SAMEA103958120, study PRJEB25191) | human gut metagenome | biome: human-associated habitat [ENVO:00009003]; feature: intestine environment [ENVO:2100002]; material: feces | place: Germany | collected 2013/2015 | reverse complement strand
ATTATGCCCGCCATAAGCGGAAAAAAGGAGAACATATGAGAGAAATTTCTGTCAGCCGGATCACCGACGCCGTGGAGCGGCTGTGTATCGAAGCCAATACCCACCTCCCCGATGACGTGAAGCGCGCCATCGAAGCCTGCCGTGCCTGCGAGGACGGCGAGATCGCAAAAGGTGTCCTTGACAACATTATCGAGAATTTTGATATTGCAGATAACGAAAATGTACCGATCTGTCAGGATACAGGAATGGCATGTGTGTTCCTGGAAATCGGACAGGATGTGCACTTTGTTGGCGGAGATCTTACTGATGCCATCAATGAAGGTGTACGCCGCGGATATACAAACGGATATCTTCGCAAATCTGTTGTAAAAGATCCTGTACGTCGTGGAAACACAGGAGACAATACACCGGCTATGATTTATACAGAAATCGTTCCTGGCGATAAAGTGAAGATCACAGTGGGCCCGAAAGGCTTCGGAAGTGAGAATATGAGTATGATCCGGAGTAACGCATTGAAGCAATGCCGCCAAAAGTACGTAAATTATTACAAATTAAATGGCAGAATGATAAACACATCCGTGTATGTGGATAAATTCATCAAAAAGCTGAAGCTGTTGGGGATACCTTTGACCAGATACCTGCAGCTATCCGGACAGATGATGTTTTTCTTTATCTTATCAACGGGGATCAGCATTTTCCTGCAGTTGTCATTTGGCAAAACACTGTTTGATATGGTTCCCTATTATTTAATCAGTATTCTGGGCTTGTATCTGTACTTTTCCGTGATGAGTTTTACGAACCTGGAGGAAAAAAAGAAGCTCCTTAAGATCAATCTGGTAGATTATCTGGACAATCACCTTTGCCCGCGGCTGGAAACAGAGCTGTCGGCACTGGACGAGCTTAGACAGAAGGAAACTATGGGAAAAGCCGTTTCTGATAGAACGAAAGATCCGGGAATCGTTAATTTTTCCCAGCAGCAGGAGCTGGAAGCCCTGCTGGAGGAATTATTATACGAATCATGAAAATAAAGTAAGAATCGCCCTTCCTGTTTCGTCTATCCCGTTTTCGGAATTCTCTGATTGACGATAGCGCCTTTATATGGTATATCTAATAACAAGAAATGGTACTTATGTCCTATTTTCAAGTTATTGGAGATGGTGCTTATATTAGAAAAATGTGGAAAACATGGCAAGCTTGCTGTTACTGCACACATAGCTGCCGGACACGGGCTGTCTGGCTTCGCAGGAATATGATTCCGGAGTGAGCAGCAAAACTTTGCTTATCTTGTGTTGAAAGGAATTACGACATGAAGAGGGAACGGGGAATACTGATTTCCGTAGTCACAGCTGCATTGGTGATGGTGCTTTTATGTATTTTCTTTACGTCAGACCGTGCAGTTTCTGTAAAAAAGCTGAAGAAGTGTGTACCGGATGAGGTTCATTTTGAGGAGGATGGCAGAGAGCAGTATGATTTTCTGATGGAGGCATATGGTGAGGCACCCGGTTCAATTGTGTTTTATACAGCACATCAGAGTGTTGCCGTATATGCAGACGGAGAAGAGCTTTATACACTGGAGACATCAGACAGTATATGGGGTGATACACCGGGCTGGAGATGGTGCTTTGTCGAGCTCCAGGACGGGGTGAGCCGGGTCTGTGTACAGCTTACGCCATGCTACCAGATGGCAGCACGCCAGGAGCAGATCTTCTATATCGGTGGCGGGAATGATATATATATGGGACTGCTCCAGCAGTCGATGCCGGCGTTCCTCATAAGTATGATTATTGGGCTTGTGGGTTTATATATTACCCTATACTGGATAGTGATCAATAAAGGAAATCAGGTTGACGGAACATTACTGTATCTGGGAATTTTTTCTATTTTGCTGGGACTGTGGTCTGCTAATGAGACAAATATGGCTGCACTTATTTTCGTCAATCGACAGGCATGCTCTTATCTTGCATTTGTTACCCTCATGATAATGCCGATGCCATTTCTCCTGTTTGCGAAGAGCTTTCTGGAGATCCATGACAGCCGGTGCTGGAAAATCATCTTTGTGATGGACTTTGCTGTGATCGTTCTGGACCATATCCTGAATATGACAGGGTTTTACGAGTTCAGGCGGAGCCTGTGGATGACACATCTGATCATTCTTCTGGTGATAGTGTACGTTCTTGTGGCTATTATAAATAAAATGGTGAAACGGCAGATTGACCAGAAGCTTAAGTATTGTGTGGGAGCACTGATACTGGTATTTCTGGCTGCCATAATCGACCTGATCGGATATTATAGAACCGGAAATAATGCCGGTGTATTCGGAAGAATCGCATTTCTGATTTTTATTCTCTTGTTTGGAATAGCGACAGCCAGACAAACGGTTGCAAGCCTGAAAAAGGTACGCCGGGCAGAGGAGCTTGAGCAGTTTGCCCTGAATGATTCCATGACGGGAATATATAACCGGAATGCCTATGATTATTATGTCAGAAATGAGAAGCAATTTGCCGGCTATATGATTGTGACCTTTGATTTAAACAATCTCAAGCAGTGTAATGATCATTATGGTCACCGGGCAGGGGATGCTTATCTTGTCAATGCGGCACGTATTATCGAGGATAATTTTGAACGTTACGGTAAATGCTACCGCATCGGCGGAGATGAGTTCTGCTGCATTATCCCGGAGGGTAGTGGCTGTAAGATCAGGAGCGTGCTCCGTAAGCTGCATCAGGATGTAGAGATATTAAACAATAAGAACATTATTCCGGTCGAGGTGGGAATTGCCTGTGGCTGTGCGGTTGCCACGACTGAGGATACCGATCTGGAAAAGGTGCGGGAGCGTGCCGATGAGGAGATGTATCAGAAAAAGAGAGAAATGAAGGCGGCATATTAATGTCGCCTTCGTTCTATTCCGCTTTTTCTGTAATATTCTGCCTTGTCCTGATACATCTGCTTTTCAGCTTCCTGTAGCAAAACATCCAGATCTGTAGATACCTTATCCGCCCAGACGGTGCCGATGGCCATGTTGACGGAATGCTCAAGCATCAGCTCCCGTAACCGGCTTACCCGTTCCGCTAACGTATCCTGGTCGATGGGGGAGCAGACCACTAATAACTCATCTCCTCCGATACGGAATACTCCGTGATCACCAAATGCTTTGGTTAAACAGGCAGATGCTCTGAGGATCAGCTGGTCACCCATTTGATGTCCCACAGTATCATTCTCATGCTTCAGACCTGTGACGTCGCAATACACGATGCCAATGCTGTGTTGCTTATTAATCTGCTGTACATAGTTATTCATGGCAAAGCGATTGCCAATCTGGGTAAGGGCATCCTTATAGCTTAAAGCTTCGAGTTTTCTCATCAGATTTCTCCGCCTGATACAGGAGACAAGAAAGGAGCCCATAATCTGAAGCATGCTGAATGTATATTCCAAAAGCATGGGTGGCGGATTATCCACTCCGTAAAACGCAATGACTTTTCCCTTATCATAGATAGGAACAACGACAATGGAATGAATCCCCTGCCGCTTTAAATTTTCATACTGTAAGGGATCCGATTCCCTCATTTCTTCCAGATCCTGAATGACGATACATTTTCCCTCATCAAAACAGTGATACCAGTTTGCACAGATCTCCGGCGGCAGATTCTGCAGATTGGCCTTTTCGGGCTTTATTCCGGCAGCAGTCCATTCGTAAGTATTGTCATCACAGCCGTTTTCATTCTTTTCGAAAATATAAGTTCTTTCACCGCTTAATGATTTACCGAGATACTCAAGAATAATCTGGATGGTTTCATCCGGAGTATCTGCAGAAAGTGCAACCTTAAGCCCTTCATTTACCAAAGCTCCCATATCCCGGTATTTCTGGATGACCTTATTCTGGGAACGCTCCTCGCTGATATCGATGGCGATTTCGATCCGGTACTTTTTCTTCCTTGCAGAATCGGCTATCAGAGTATCCTTTAAAAGCAGATATTTATCAATTACCGGATTATAGTAGCGCCATTCCTCAAAGGCTCCGACACAAAGCCGGTCGTTATTGCATATGCCACAGGGGGTGGAGGATTTCTGCAGGACCTCATAGCATTTCCTGCCCTTGATCTCCTCCAGTGATTTTAGTTCATAAGCATCCAGAGCCTTACGGTTCATGTATACAAGCTCATTGGTTTCAATATCGGTTGCATATACATATTCATTTAAATTCTCAAGAAACTGCCAGATATTCTCTATATTGTTCATTTGCCTCCAATCCATAACGGCTGACGTTATTGTTCTTATATAATAATATAGTACTTATTACCCAGTTCGATATAGAGTTATATACCAAATTTTCCATATAAAGTCAACTTATCTAAAGAGTTCCCTTTGAATGCCACAATTTGCACAACAAAGGAGTCTTCTTTTTAGGTAAAAGGTGCACAACAAAGGAGTCTTCTTTTTGGGTAAAAGGTACACAGCCAAGGAGCTTCTGTTAGGATAAAAGATGCTCAATTTTTTTTTGAATTTGAAGAGTTTATCGTACAAAAGGTAGAATTTACAGAAAAGCCGGGAGAAAGCGATAGAAGGAGTTGATTTAAAATAAGAACTCTGCTATAACAAATTTGATGAAAACAATTTAATAGGAAGGAAGTACTAATTATGGAATCCAAAAAGAATACGATGAAGACAAAATTGGAAAATATGCACCTGAAGGAAAGAATAAGCTACGGATATAGAAAAGTGATCATTATGATGCTGGTTTCCGGACTTCTTTCCATCGTAGTTATAGGGGTATTGTTTGCTAATATGATGAATTATGTGTATCGTGTTAATGCAGCAGACCAGGCAGTAAAAATCTGCAGAATGGATGTCAATGCAGCAGCAAGAAACATTCGGGAAATGGCATTGAACGAGGATGTCTCTACCTATGAGAGCTATGAACAGACAGTAGAAAACCTGCTTGCAGAGGTTGGCTCCCAGCTGGAGATTATGAAACAGACCGGAGTTGTTCCGGATGAACTGTATACGGAATATTCTTCTGCTCTTAACGATTGGGGAAACATTGGAAATTCCATTATGAAGGAAATTAAAGCAGGAAACCGGGACGAGGCAATTGAGGATATTCTGAATGAATGTACTCCTGCATTAAATAAGAGTGTTGAAACTGTAAAAAAACTGGATGAATTAACGGATGAACTGGACAGACGTGGTGTTGCGAGTACCATCATCTGTGCGATAGTCGGGCTGGCCGGTATTGTTATCTGTCTGGTTTTTGCCTGGATATTGACAAAGGAAACAAGTAAAAGAGTACTTGAAACCATTCTTGAGCCGTTACGTGCGATTGAAGATGTTGCAAAGGAATTAACAGAAGGAAACCTGCACAGTAACCTGGACTATCATTCCGATGATGAAATCGGAAGACTGGCACACAACATACGTAAGTCCACCCGTATTCTGGGAACCTATATCGATGATATAGACCGTGCCATGAAGCTCTTCTCCGAAGGAAACTTTGATGTCCAGCCTGAGGTAGAGTGGAGAGGTGACTTCATCGGTATTCTGAATTCCTTTATGGCATTTGAGAAAAGCATGGCTGATACCGTGAAGGGAATCCAGCATGTATCCGAACAGGTTTCAAGCGGTGCAGAGCAGGTAGCTGCAAGCTCCAATGATCTTGCGGAGGGAGCAACCAATCAGGCTTCTGTTGTAGAAGAGCTGACAGCAACCGTTACAGGTGTTTCGGAGCAGATCGAGCATAATTCGAATGCAGCAAAGGAAATCAGCGGAAGAGTCGAGGATCTGGGTGGTGCCATTCTGGAAAGCAATGGAAAAATGCGTGAGATGGTGGATTCCATGAATGAAATCAATCAGGCATCACAGGAGATTGACAAGATTATTGCAACGATTAATGAAATTGCTACCCAGACCAATTTACTTGCATTGAATGCATCCATTGAAGCAGCCAGAGCCGGAGAAGCCGGAAGAGGATTTGCTGTAGTGGCAAATCAGGTGAATGTTCTGGCAGATCAGAGTGCACAGGCTGCAAAGGAATCTGCAGCATTGATTGAAAGCTCTGTAAGTGCTGTGGAAAAGGGCATGGTGGTTGCAAAGGAAACTGCAGCACAGCTTGAAGAGGTAGCGGATACTTCCAAAATTATTACACGAGAGGTAACCGGTATTGCAGAGACGCTGGAGACGCAGACCGCTGAAATGAAACAGATTAATATCGGAATTGAACAGATTAACGATGTGGTACAGACGAATTCCGCAACATCGCAGGAATGTGCAGCTGCCAGTGAGCAGATGAACAACGAGGCAAATGGTCTGAGAGAAATGATCCGTAAGTTTAAGGTTGCAAAATTCGAGGCTTAGTATCATACCAGACACAATTAATACCATATGTGTAGTAAGGCATGAAATATCGGGAGGGAAGGTACACGGTATTAAGTATGGATGTTTACAAGGTAATTAAAGAGATTGACACCCAGAATGTTATTGAAATCATTGATCCTTGTATGGATGATTTCCTTTATATCTTTGATTTACAGAAGAATATGATGAAGATTTCGCAATCGGCGGTAGGACGTTTCCTGATACCGGACAGGATCCTTAACAATGCTTCGGATGAAATGCTCCATGCGATCTATGAGGAAGACCGTGCGATGCTTGCAAAACATATGCGCAGTATCACAGAAGGCAAGGAAAAGAATCACAATCTGCACTATCGCTGGCTTGATAAAATGGGAATACCGGTATGGATTAACAGTCGTGGAGTAGTAATTGATGATGAAAACGGCAGGCCGGGTTATCTGATCGGCTGTTTGAATGAAACCGGAAAGCCGCAAAGAGCAGATAATGTCAGTGGACTTTTGGGAGGATTAGAATTCTGTTCTTATCTCCACTCGCAGGCAAAACCGATTACACATGGCTTTCTTATGCATATAGGAATTGATAATTTCGGGGCGATTAACGGAGCATCGGGCTCTCTTTATGGAGATTATATCCTAAAAAGTGTAGCAGACTGCATGACAGAATGTCTTTCCGGAGGCCAGAGGCTGTATCATCTGGTAGCGGATCACTATGTGATAGCGGATCTGGAAAGTCATACGAAAGAGGATGCCGTACAGTTAAGGAAAAGGATCTGCGATAGAATAGAGGATTTTATTGTTGCGGAAAAATATGAAACGGTATTTACCGTTTCTGTCGGAGTTATTGATGCAGAGACTATTTCGGAGGGCTATGAGGAGTGCCGTAAGAAATTTGAGTTTTCCCTGAAGCAGGCAAAGACCAGAGGAAAGAAGGGCTTTTATTTTTTCAATCAGGAGGATTATGAGTCTTTTCTGCAGAAAGAAAAAATCGTCGCTGCTCTGCGTAATGCAATCGCAAATGAATTTGAAGGCTTTGAGGTATATTATCAGCCGATTGTGGATTGTGCATCAAGGCGTATAATAGGAGCAGAGGCACTGATGCGCTTTTCCATGATCTCCGAAGGAGAGGTGGAAAGGATTTCCCCGTTTGAGTTTATTCCTCTGCTGGAGGAGACTTCATTAATTATTCCTGCAGGAAGATATATTCTGAGTGAAGCAGCGAAAATGTGCCGTAAGATGCAGCAATATATTCCGGGCTTTAAGATGAACATAAACATTTCATATGTCCAGATTCTGCAGGGAAAGATTGCGGATAAGATTATTTCTGCAATACAGGAGAATGAATTGAAGCCGGAATGCATCTGCGTGGAAATGACCGAAAGCGGGTTTATGGATATGACGCCTGCTTTTTGCGAATTCCGTGAAAAGCTTGAGGAGAACGGGATTCCGTTTGTGATTGATGATTTCGGAACAGGTTATTCCAATCTGCATTGCATCAGGGATATGAATCCTGGCTGTGTTAAAATGGACAAGGATTTTACATCAAAAGCAATGAGTAATAAGAGAGATTATGAGCTGTTTGAGAAAATCATTGAAATGGTACACTGTATAGGGATCAAAATCTGTATAGAGGGCATAGAAAGAGGAGAATGGCAGCTGGCTATGAAGAGGCTGAAGGCTGATTATCTGCAGGGTTATTTTTTTGGAAAGCCATGCAGTAAAACTGAGTTTATTGAACAGTTTGTTTAATATCATAAATATTTATATAGTGAAAAACTAAAAAACTTCTTTGCAGATGTCCTACGATCTGGAAAGAAGTTTTTGTTTTTACTTGGTGACGGAAGAAGAAAGGGATATGTGTATCAGGATATTCGGAAAAATCTGCAGAAATGCGGATAAGCATTTAAAAAATGCCGGGAAGTGAGATGATTTTGTAATTATTCAGACTGATCATTTTACAGCATGACCAGTCCATGTTCTGATCTGTTATTCGGCCGGGTGATCCTTTCCCATGAACTGATAGTGGATGGCATTGTGCGGACATGCTTTCATGCAGGCGCCACATCGTATGCATTCCGGGTGGTCAGGTGTTTCGAGGACGTTAACATCCATTTTGCATGCCTTCGTGCACTGCATACATCCGACACAACGATCGTTCTCCACCTTAATGCGGAGGAAGGATACTTTATTAAATAAGGAATAGATGGCTCCAAGCGGACAGATCCACTTGCAAAAGGGTCTGTAAAACAGGATGCTTAAAACCACAACAGCAATCAGAATAAGGCTTTTGTAGGTAAACAGCTTCCCCAATGCCATGCGGATTGAAGCATTGCTCAGGGAAAGAGGGATGGCGCCCTCCAAAACTCCCTGTGGACATAGATATTTGCAGAAAAACGGATCGCCCATTCCAACTGAATTCGTTACAAGCATGGGAAGCAGAATAACGAAGACGAGAAGGATGATATATTTCAGATATCTCAACGGCTTAAGCTTTCCGGTAGAAAATTTTTTGCAGGGAATTTTATGGAGCAGATCCTGAAACCATCCGAACGGGCACAGAAAGCCACATATGAATCGTCCGAGGATTACCCCGAATAATATAAAAAATCCGGTTATATAGTAGGAAAATTTAAACCGGGACGATCCGACTACCGCCTGAAACGCGCCGATGGGGCAGGCACCTGTGGCAGCAGGACAGGAGTAGCAGTTTAGTCCAGGAACACATACGGTTTTCGCATTGCCCTGATAGATTTTTCCTTTGAAAAAATTGGGAAGATGGATGTTGGTAAGCAGCGTGGCAGCAGCCTGTATCCATCCTCTCAGGTGTTCTAATCTTTTTGATATCATGTTTGTTTTCTTATCCAATTCCCACACACTCCAGACATAATTTTATTGCCTTACCGAGAACAACGGCAGCTTCGCCACGGAATGCACCGTAGACGATCATCAGGATGCCGGTAAGGAGAAAAACAAATTGGGTTATTCTGATCGGTTTCAAGATATTGGTTACTCCTTTGCCTGTTATCTGGTAATTATTCAAAGTCATGTGATCATGACGTTCTGAATCAACAGCTATAGTTGTATTATACAATCAACGATTTAAAATTTCTGTTAAGATTTGGTGAATATTTGAGAAAATAATTTGTGGAAAAAATTAGTCCATCCTCTGTCCGGATGAAGAGACATGGGATGGACTAATGGCATTAAGATCAGTATTTCTGTGAAATGATGTCCGGATTAGTTTCCTAAGACCAGATCACAGGTAGCACTATGATGTGGATCACTACATTTGTTGCATTGATAGTAAATATGATAACCGGATTTCGTTTTTTTGACGACGAAGATACCAGCCTTCATTTTTATAGTATCGCCGTTTAGAGAATCGATCTGCTTTAGTCCCATATAACCTGTTTCTTCAGGGGTTTCTGCAGAAAGAGCCTTTACCTTTGGATTATATTCTCCGGTAGATACATAATCAGCCTGGATCTCATCATAATATAGCTTCAGATTGGCCCAGTCTCTGGCAACGCCTGCCTTGTGGATATATTTGATATACATGGGGGCACATACGACAACCAGTACGGCCATGATTGCAATAACAATGATGAGTTCGATTAAGCTGAAGCCTTTGTCTGTTTTCTGCTTTTTCATTGTAAAATGTCTCCTTCTTGTCACCTTCTTTATTATTGTAACTATTCAGAACCTCATTCGTAAAACGGTTTAAAGCTGCAGGCGGATCCTGTAACTTACCGCTTCTTCTGACACCCATAGTATATCGTCATCCGGGAAAAAATAATAGTTGGTGAAATAGACAATTAATTCATTAAAAACCTCAAAAAATAGTACATAAGTACCAATCAACTACTTATTGCCGTGGCAGTTCAGCATTATCATTGGGAACAGTTCAGACCTGCCTGTTCATAAGCTGCCGGATTGTATGGGATTGTATGGATTGAGTGCAGTATAATTGAAAATTAAAGAGAAATTTGCTATGATATTAATATACAAAAATAACCGGAAAGGGGAAATAAAGCTGCTATGAAAAAGGTTGTTATTTTCGGAGGAGGTACAGGGTTATCCTGTATTTTGTCCGGACTAAAGCTTTTTCCGATCGATGTGACAACGGTAATTGCTGTCAGTGATAATGGAAGCAGCACGGGGAAGCTGAAGGAAGAGCTGAATATACCGGCAGTAGGGGATGTCGGAAAGGTATTGCTTTCCATGGCTAACGTGGATGAAGATTTTATTGATCTTTTAAGCTATCGCTTTGAAAAGGGATCCCTGAATAATCATCCTGTGAGAAACATCGTGCTTGCAGCCCTGATTGATCTGAAGGGAAATCTGACGGAAGCAACCAAATATATGTGTAAGCTTCTGGATATTAAAGGGACAGTACTTCCACTAACGGGTGAAAAGATCGATCTGGTTGGTGAAAGCACGGAAAGAGAATATTTTGGAGAAGAGGCTGTCAGTAGGAATATAAGGAACATCAGCCGTCTGAGTTATGATCATGATATTAAAATTGAACAGGAAATCCGGGAGAAGATCGAAGAGGCAGATCTGATTATTTTCAGTGCGGGAAGCCTGTATACCAGTATTGTTCCGCATCTGCTTGCTCCTGAAGTGAGGAGCGCTCTGGAGGAAACGAAGGCTCCGCTTTTATACATATCCAATCTGGTAACACAGCCCGGTGAGACGGATATCCAGACCGTCAGCCGGCATGTGGAGATATTGAATGAGTATCTGGGTTCCCGTAAGATCGATCTGGTGGTTGCAAATAACGGAACAGTGGATGAGAATGTGCGGGAACGGTATTTAAGTGCAGAGAATAAGCGAATCGTCCAGGTGGATCATATTACATTGGAAAAGATGGGGGTTCAGATTATAGAGGATGATATTTTCTGCATTGAAGATGAGAAGATCAGACACAATGCATTAAAGACGGCATTTCTTATCTTTTCCTATCTGATGGAAGCATAAAAAGTATGGGGATAAGGGAGTTATAAAATGGGTAAGCTGAAAAACATATTGTTCATGGATGTGGATAATCCAAATGAAAAAGCAGATGGTCCCATTGCTTTGCGCATCAGCGCCATTGTTATGATGATATATCTGGCGGTGATATCCGTTATGCTGGTTATGGGGCATCGTGTCTTATGGATGGTCGGGAATCTGTTATTTGTGTTAATATATGGATATCTGATAGGAATGACCTATCGCAATCATACAAGAATAGCACTTATATTGTACAATGTGGTTACAGTTGCGGCTGTTTGTTTTAATGTGGGTCTGATCGGCTGGAACATCGGCATACAGCATTTTCTGTTTGTACTTGTTTTGATGGATCTGATTTTTACGTGTAGGAATAGATGGAATCAATGTGCAGTAGTGCTGTTTTTGTGTGTGATAAGGCTTGCTTTGTATTTTTATTGCCGGATGTATGCTACGACCATACAGCTGCAGATTTTTTATGATATTTTTTTACAGGTATTTACAACGGTTGCTGTATTTTTCATGCTCTATTTAAATGGAATGATGCTTGCCAGGGATTCGCAGATAATTGAAAGAAAGCTGATGAAGTATAATAAAGAGCTTCAGAGGGCTGCTAACACGGACATGTTAACAAAGCTATGGAACAGGCTTTTTTTGATGCAGTATATGGAAAAAAAGGTTGCATCGCCGGATATTTTTCTGTCAATTGCGATTGGCGACATCGATTTCTTTAAGAAGGTCAATGACACCTATGGACATGAGTGTGGCGATGAGGTATTAAGGACACTGGCAGCTGTCTTTAAAAAGGAAATGGAAGGCTATGGTGTAGTGGCAAGATGGGGCGGAGAGGAATTCATCTTTGTGTTTGAGGGTGTGAACGGAGATGAAGCAATGGTGTTATTGGATCATTTACAACGTGCTGTCCGTGATACTGTAATCAATTACGAAGGTCTGCAGCTTAAGGTGACAATGACGTTCGGACTTGTTGAATATGATACGAAGCTTAGACTGGATGAAAATATTAATATAGCAGATGAGCGTCTGTACATCGGAAAAGAAAAGGGACGTGACAGGATCATATACTGACCTATAATAAATCATTGAATCGCATGCTTTTAGTCGTAATAGCATTCTAATTGAGAACTTTATTGAAATTCCGGTCAGATGATAGTATAATTTATGCGGATTTATATGAACATAACTATAAAAAGCACACAAGGAGGAATCAGTTATGCTTAACTGGAAAAATCTGGATACCCTTGCTTCTTATCAGGAACTTGAGAAGACAGATCGTGTCAATCTGGTAGAAGTGATGTCTGGTGAAAACGGTGCAGACCGTGTAAAGAATTACAGCATCCCGATGGTAGAAGGTCTTACTTATAATTATGCCGCAAAGGCAGTGGACAATCAGGTACTTGAAGTACTTGCAAAGCTTGCGGAAGAAGCACAGCTTGTAGAGAAATTTGAATCCCTTTACAATGGTGCGGTAATTAACACGGGCGAGAAGCGTTTGGTTCTGCATCAGCTTACCCGTGGACAGCTTGGAGATACTGTTACAGCAGATGGCGTGGACAAGCGTGATTTCTATGTAGAACAGCAGCAGAAGATCGCTGACTTTGCCAATAAAGTACATGCAGGTGAGATTACAAACGCAGCAGGAGAAAAATTCACAACTGTTGTTCAGATCGGTATCGGCGGAAGTGACCTTGGTCCTCGTGCAATGTATCTTGCACTTGAAAACTGGGCAAAGAAAAACGACAAATTCAAAATGGAAGCAAAATTCATCAGCAACGTAGATCCGGATGATGCGGCAGCAGTTCTGAATTCTATCGATGTTGCACATTCCATTTTTGTACTGGTATCCAAATCAGGTACAACTCTTGAAACACTGACAAACGAATCTTTTGTAAAAGATGCTCTGAAGAATGCAGGTCTGGATGCTTCCAAGCATATGATCGCAGTTACAAGTGAGACATCTCCTCTTGCAAAGAGCGATGATTACCTTGCAGCCTTCTTCATGGACGATTACATCGGAGGACGTTACTCATCAACATCAGCAGTTGGTGGAGCAGTTCTCTCACTTGCATTCGGTCCTGAAGTATTTGCACAGTTCCTCGACGGAGCAGCAGCAGAGGATAAGCTTTCAAAGAATGCAGACATCATGGAGAATCCTGAGATGCTCGACGCACTCATCGGTGTTTACGAGAGAAACGTACTCGGATATCCTAGCACAGCAGTGCTTC
>OMAD01000465.1_pt1 | contig 13602 bp, 9 predicted proteins | sample 1644581 | NCBI WGS metagenome assembly OMAD01 (sample SAMEA103958120, study PRJEB25191) | human gut metagenome | biome: human-associated habitat [ENVO:00009003]; feature: intestine environment [ENVO:2100002]; material: feces | place: Germany | collected 2013/2015 | reverse complement strand
ATCCGCAGGAACGAGTAACAGTTTGATTTCCTCTTCCAGTTCTGGGATGCGGACTTCGCAGAGATTTGCCTCTTCGCGTGCCATCTCTTTCATCTCCGGGTCGGATTCGTTAGTCATGATTTGTTTGGCCTCTTCCAGTCCATTCAGGCATTGTATATATTCTCTACGGGCTTTCATGATGTCATTCAAGTCCTTGTATTCCTTGGTGAGCTTGACATAACGTTTTTGGTCAGCTATGACATTAGGGTCTGTAATGAGGGTGGAAACTTCCTCAAAGCGAGCCACTAACCCGTCTAATTTCTCAAGTAATGTATTATTGTTTTCTGCCATTCTTTTCTAAACATTTATTTGCGACATACCAAGTGAGTAATATCCACCCAAGTATGGCAAGTACTTTTCTTACTGTATATAGTATGTCATGCCAAGTTGTTTCATGACCCCATGCGGTAGAGATGAAATACAACTCGCGTATTGTATCAATCGTAACTAATGAGCATATTATTGCTCCTATGCCATAAAAAAATCTTTTTTTCAATGTAGCAGGCTTGGAAGTGTTATTATAATATTGCTTGTCAGTATTTGAATTCTCCAAACTCACTTTTGATAATTAGCTCCTTCTTGTCACTTTCTTCTATACGTCCCACGATCTTCGCGTCAATATTGAATGACTTGCTGATGGCGATCACCTCTTCGGCATGTTCGGGTGAGAGGTAAACTTCCAGGCGGTGGCCCATATTAAATACTTTGTACATTTCTTCCCAATCGGTGCCGCTTTGTTCCTTGATGGTTTTGAACAGAGGGGGAACGGGGAACAGGTTGTCCTTTACTACACGGCAATTGTTTCCTACAAAGTGCAGGACTTTGGTTTGAGCACCGCCTGAGCTGTGAACCATTCCGTGAATTTCAGGTCGGAGCGCATCCAGTAATTTCTTCACTACCGGAGCATAGGTACGGGTAGGTGAGAGTACCAGCTTTCCTGCATCCAGCGGACTTCCTTCCACAGCATCGGTCAGCTTCAAATTGCCACTGTACACTAGTTCTTCGGGTACTGCCTTGTCATAGCTTTCGGGATACTTCTCGGCCAGGTATTTTGCGAACACGTCGTGGCGGGCACTGGTGAGTCCGTTGCTGCCCATGCCTCCGTTGTATTCTTTTTCATAAGTAGCCTGTCCGTAAGATGCCAGACCTATGATGACGTCACCCGGGCGAATATTGGCATTGTTAATGACATCGGTACGTTTCATGCGGCATGTTACGGTAGAATCTACGATGATGGTACGAACCAAGTCACCTACATCAGCAGTCTCGCCTCCGGTAGCGTATACGCCTACACCCATTTTGCGAAGTTCGGCCAACAGTTCATCCGTTCCGTTGATGATAGCGGAAATGACTTCACCCGGAACGAGTAGCTTATTACGGCCGATAGTTGATGAAACCAGAATATTATCTACTGCACCTACACACAACAAGTCATCGATGTTCATAATCAGTGCATCTTGTGCAATGCCTTTCCATACGCTTAAATCGCCGGTTTCTTTCCAATACAAATAAGCCAGTGATGATTTGGTACCTGCACCGTCAGCGTGCATAATGTTGCAATATTCAGGATCTCCGCCTAGAATATCGGGGATGATTTTACAAAAAGCTTGCGGAAAAATACCTTTGTCAATGTTCTTAATGGCGTTGTGCACATCTTCCTTGGATGCTGACACACCGCGCTGCATGTATCGTTGATTGCTCATGAGTTATATATTTTATTCAATTGAATGTGCAAAAATAGTTATTATTTTGCTTATAGCCTTGAGTTTTATGAAAATAAAAGAGGAGAAGGGATTTATTCTGTTCCCATATTATTGCCGTTCCTGTTTTAGATTTATTGTTATGCTCTTATTTTTTAGACAAGTAAATTTAATATGTATATCGAACAGGCATTAATATCATACACTATTTATATGTTACAATGCCTTGTCAATATAGCGTTATAAAGAAAGACGCATAGTACAACCACCCCCCATCAATATCAAAGATCTTAAAGACTATAAAAGAAAACACGGCCTAATTTAACGTGAAATATAAAATTCCCCCGTCATCTCATCGTCTTCATTATCAGTATGTTCCGGTGTGAAAATATCTGTAAAGGCCCCGAAACGGTTGGTAATCGCCGGTCAATGTACCACATTGCGCCCACCATACCCATAGCGGCAAAACTCCAACAGATGTACCTTGCCGGCAGTATGTTACCATGAAAACAGCCTTATGGCTTTATTGCTTCACCTGTGTGAAGCGGCAGTTTCACACAGGTGACAACGGCTCTTCACCCGAATGATAGGGCCTGTTCATCTGGGTGATGGTACAGATGGTGCACTCTTCTTGCACGGATACTGCCGTAAATATACCAAGATTACGTATCCAATATGACAACCGGCATCTGACGAGCTGGCTTCCGCAAGGAAAAACGAAAAAAAACACTTTGTGGGGATACAGAAAATTCTGTCACTGCATATCGTTGTATATCAGTATAATGCGGTGGCGGAACAAAAACATTGCAGTGCGGAAATAAAAAATAACAGTACGTAAAGTTTTATCAGATTATAACTTAACGACAAAGATGGATATGCCCGGCAGACAAACTTTTTGAGAGCCGGGCATCTGCAACGACATAATGTGTCATGCCAAAGAAGCAGTTTGCATTTTATTTTAGATTTTCATCAGTTTGATACAACCGATTGAAGAATAAACTTTTAGCGTAGTATTTGAGAAACAGAGGTAACGATTTAGTAACCGTGCGAATATCAGCGATTTGCGGTGCTATGCTGTCAAACAACTCTTTGCATTTATAAAGTTAATAAAATTATTCGGGGAATAATGCCTACTATCAAAAAAACTGCATCCTATCTTTGTAGATAGTCCATATAAAAAGAATGCAACCTCACAAATTATAGCTATCTTTGTGATTGAAACTCAATGCATCAATTACAATGGCAAAAATTACCGTTCAAAATACAGATATTAGCGTTGTCAAATACAATGAAGAAGACTATATCAGCCTTACAGACATGGCAAGAAGCCAACTGCAAGATGAGCATGGAAACATTTTTGCTAAAATGAATACTTCTGCCTTTATCGTAGAAGATAAAATTCATGCAATATATGAAAATGGGAAATTGTACTTTCAAAGTTATACAATTGCAAATCAAATATTTTCGCTAATAGATTTTGTTACAGAAGCCACAAATACAGAAATTGAATCATTTGGCGAAATAAAAGGTATAGATGTAAATGCAGAGAATATAAAACATATCGCAAACATAAAAACTCGTCGACTCATAAAATTATTATCTAGCACAAACAACATTGCTACTTTTATGCGAAAGACGTTTCGAACGAAAACAAGTCTTTTAAAGAAATATGGAATCAATGCACAAATTAATGGGAACAATGAGTTAGTGTTACCGACCAATAATGTTGTTGAGCTAAATCGTACTTTAGAATTTCTTAATGAAGATATATTTAGAGGTATCATCACTGATAGCCTTTATCGTTCAAATTCCAAGAAAAAAGACAATCGCTAATCATGAGTGAGAATAACAAAATAATACTCTATCAAGACGATAATGAGATAATACGTGTGTCTGTTCGCTTTTCCGATGAAGATTTGTGGCTGACACAGAATCAGTTGGCGGAAATATATTGTACTACACAACAGAATATCAGCCAACATGTAGATAACATCTATAAAGACGGAGAATTATTCACAGAAGCAACTAACAAGAAATTCTTGTTAGTTCGTCAGGAAGGCAATCGTCAGGTGAGACGTAACATTGACCATTACAATCTTGACATGGTTATCGCCTTGGGCTATCGTGTGCAATCTCAGGTTGCAACCCGTTTTCGCCGTTGGGCGACTCAACGGCTTCATGAATATATCCAAAAGGGATTTGCTATGGATGATGAGCGGTTGAAGCAAGGGGGTAATCGTTACTTCCGTGAGTTGCTGCAACGCATCAGGGATATTCGTAGTAGTGAACGTAACTTCTATCAACAGGTTACGGACATATATGCCACAGCCACGGACTATGACCCACGGGACGAGATGACAAAGATGTTTTTTGCCACCGTGCAAAACAAGCTCCATTATGCCGTTCACGAAAATACGGCAGCGGAAGTTATCTATAATCGTGTGGATAATGAGAAGCCGTTTGTGGGTATGACGAACTTCAAAGGCAACTATGTGACTAAGGACGATGTGAAGATTGCCAAGAACTATTTGTCAGAAATAGAACTCCAGCGTTTGAATCTGCTTGTTTCCGGTTTCTTGGACTTTGCCGAGTTCCAGGCATTGGAAATGAATCCCATGACCATGAAAGATTGGATAGAGGCATTGGATAATCAGATTATTGCCCATAAACGAAAGGTTTTGATTGATAAGGGACGTATTTCACATAAACAGGCGATTGAAAAGGCAGAAAAGGAATTTGCCATCTATCGCAAACGCGAAATGGATTTGCTTGAAAGTGATTTTGATAAAGAAATCAAAAGATTAAAGGACAAGAATGATAATAATCCAAACTAATCCACTACCTTTGCATTTGAAGTCAGCGTTCTTTGGGTTTAACAAGGCAGAATACAGAACTTCGCTCGTTTCTAAATCGTTACCTATCAAGAAGCCAATCTTTGCAACCCATTCAATTTGAGCGATAAAGACAATGCACAATGTCTTGCCACGTGGTAGGTCAAACGAACCTTGAAACCGCATTGTATGATTATATCTTTGAGTATTTTGTTACAACTTCCGCGTCCACCGTGATACAACACATCAGAGGCAGGTTGCCGTTGGGTTTGGCACTGCCTTTCTTCACGTAGAATAACACTTTGAATGTACTTCGCTACGCTTTGCCCAAATTTACTTTTTGCTATGTGTTTATTTTACGATTGTTCCGACAAAGGTTTGTGCTCCTGCATTATTCAAGATATATACTGTATAGAATCCGCCGGGTAATGAGGCTATGGACATTTGGGGTGCATAAACAAAATATTTTATTTCTTCACCGGTAACAGTAAATATTTTCACTGTCTTTGCCTCTTTTATTTCAGGCAGGGTGAGAATATCTCCGTCATTTAGTAAAGGCATGTCCGTTTCTGAAATTGCATTCAGTTCCAAGGGAGCACTTTCGTTTCCAAAACGGTCGGCAGCTGTTACGGCAAAATAACGTTTTTGTCGCCAAGGTGAAATAGGGGTATATTCGTATTCCGTATGGGTGAGATAGGTTTCCAGTAAGTTTCCGGCATCTGTGATATCTACCGGATAGGTATCCGAGGCATAAAGATGATAGGTGACAAGACCTCCGTTGTTATCTGTGGAAATCTGCCAGCTCATGTGCATTTTGCCGTCCGGCAACAGTTGCAGGGAAGGCATGGCCGGAGTGGATGGGGGGATGCTGTCCATCCAGGTCATTGGGGGAATCAATGCCGGAGTGGTATAGAAATTCTCTTGGAGTTCGTCCCAAATGCCTTTGGTGTTGTTCAATAGAAAACGATTGCGGAAGTAGGCTTGTCCGTTTAGTTTTATCTGACGGGTGAAATGAAGTTGGCGGACTATTTCGTCCAACGGCCAATTTTGTTCGTCGGGAGAGAGGAAATAAATGCCCAAACCTGGTACTATCCAGCGGTTACCGCAATTCTCTTTCCAATCCAATGCAAAAGGATAGAAATTATTTCCCTGAAAATACATCATCGGGAACAACGCATCATGAATACCTTCTTTTAGCCATTTCTGAGCATCTTGGTAAACTACATGATAAGCGTTCCATCCACGGGAGGGATATCGGTTGGTATCTCGGTATTTGCCAATAGGGGAACTGCTGACTTTCACCCAGGGTTTGATAGTCTTGATGTCGGTATAGAGCCTATGCACAATATCTGTGATATTATCACGCCGCCATTGTTTCAACTCCTTACCTTTGCCGTATTTCCGGTAGGTGTCCTTGTCGGGAAAGTTGTCGGCTTGCTCAGGGTAGCGGATGTAATCGAAATGAATGCCGTCTATATCATAACGGGAAGTTATTTCTTTTACGATGCATGACAGATATTCTTTGGTTCCCGGATTTCCCGGGTCCAAGTACCAGTTACCTTTATAAAGTTTGCAAATAGTCCGGTTTTTCCGTACTACGGAGCTACGTCCTTGCAATTGTACTTGACGGGTGTTTCCGGCAGGAATCGTAACAATCCATGCATGTAGTTCCATGCCGCGTTTGTGGCATTCTCCGATGGCGAAAGCCAAAGGGTCATATCCGGGATTCCCTCCTGTGCTACCTGTCAGTGATTCGCCGAAAGTTTCTATGGCGGAAGGATAAATCATATCTCCGCGCAGACGGGTTTGCAACAATACCGTATTGAAATTGGCGGCTTTCAGGCGATCCAGTATATCACATAATTCTTTTTGCTGACGCCGGATGCCTGATGCGTTTACTGCCTTGTTACGAGGCCAGTCCATTCCTCCGAGCGTAGTGATCCAGGTGGCACGGATTTCATATTTAGGTTGTGAGAAAACGGGTGATAAACTCACTATGACTAGTAATAAAGTTATAAAGAATGTTCGCATTTACTTTAATTTTAGGGCAAAGATACGAAGTAATCAATTAATTCGTTACTTTTGCCCCAACAAAACAAAAAATAGAATATGATAACCTTTATTATTGCATTATTGGTTCTTGTAGGCGGATACTTTTTGTATGGAAGTTATGTGGAACGTGTGTTCGGTCCTGACAAGATAAGGAAGACACCTGCCCTGACCATGGCGGATGGTGTTGACTTTATTCCACTTCCTACTTGGAAGATTTTCATGATTCAATTTTTGAATATAGCCGGCTTAGGACCTATTTTCGGTGCTATAATGGGAGCGAAGTTTGGTACGGCGTCTTATTTGTGGATTGTTTTAGGTACCATTTTTGCCGGGGCGGTACACGATTATTTGTCCGGAATGCTTTCCATTCGGCATGATGGCGAGAGTTTGCCGGAAATTATCGGTCGTTACTTGGGCCTTCCCACAAAGCAGTTGATGCGCGGTTTTACGGTTGTGCTGATGATATTAGTCGGAGCGGTTTTTGTGGCAGGACCTGCCGGATTGCTTGCCAAACTTACTCCGGAGTATATGGATGTTACTTTTTGGATTATAGTCGTATTTGTCTATTATATGTTGGCTACATTGTTGCCGGTAGATAAGATTATAGGAAAAATATATCCGTTGTTTGCCATTGCTTTATTGTTTATGGCGGTGGGGATTTTGGTGATGTTGTTATGGAATCATCCGGCATTGCCCGAAATTACGGACGGGCTGCATAATACCCACCCTGCCGGATTACCAATTTTTCCTATTATGTTTGTTTCTATTGCTTGTGGGGCAATCAGTGGCTTTCATGCCACACAATCTCCGTTGATGGCACGTTGTATGAAGAATGAGAAGTATGGCCGTCCTATTTTTTATGGAGCGATGGTGACCGAAGGGATCGTGGCATTGATTTGGGCTGCTGCCGCTACTTGTTTTTTTCATCAAAATGGTATGGAGGAGAGTAATGCTTCGATTATTGTGGACAGCATAACCAAGGAATGGTTGGGTACGATAGGAGGTTTATTGGCTGTATTGGGGGTAATTGCCGCTCCTATTACCAGTGGAGATACCGCTTTACGTTCAGCTCGTTTGATTGTTGCCGATTTTATGCATTTGGAACAAAAAAGTATAGCGAAACGTTTATTGATTTGTATTCCTATTTTTGCGGTAACTATCGGTATATTGTTGTACAGTCAGCGTGATGCGGCGGGATTTGATATGATATGGCGTTATTTTGCCTGGTGTAATCAGGCTTTGTCTGTTTTTACTTTGTGGGCGGTCACTGTTTTTCTGGTACGTGCGAAAAAGAATTATTATATTACCTTGTTTCCTGCCTTGTTTATGACGGCTGTATGTTCTACTTATATTTGCATTGCTCCCGAAGGATTGGCACTTTCTGATTATGTATCTTATATAATCGGTGGTCTTTGCACGTTGGTAGCCGCTATAGGGTTTGTAAGTTGGTATAGGAAACAAAACAGCATAGTTTATGAAAAAATATAGAAAATCGATTTGGTTGCCTGTCGCTTTGTTGGTTTATACTACAGCGATGGCCGTTTATTTTATTCCGCGTAATACGGAAATAAGTGATACGGAAAAGTATCTCACAGTAGGTTTATCCTATATGATAATAGCGTTGTTATGGATTGTCCTTCGTAAGAAAGAAAAGGCGGAGGAAAGACGTGAACGTGATTTGGAAAATAAAAAATAACTATTAAACGACAACATTATGAAGAAAATTTTAGTCAGCTTGATGCTGTTGGTAATGACTGCACTGAGTGCGCATGCTCAATTTGAGAAGGAGGTATGGTATGTGAATGCTTCATTGACAGGGCTTGACCTATCTCATAGCAAGAATGAGGGTACAAATTTTGGTTTCGCTTTGACCGGTGGTGCGTTTGTAGCCGATAATGTGGCTGTATTGCTGAATTTTAAGGGCAATTATGTAGAACATGGAATGGATGAAACCAGTATTGGTGCACAAGGACGTTATTATTTTTCCAGTTGCGGTATTTATGGAGGATTGGGAATGGCGTATAAGCACCTTTCTTGTGTAGGATTTAAAAAGAATCTGGTTTGTTTGACACCGGAAGTCGGATATGCTTTTTTCTTGGGCAGAAATGTGACTATTGAGCCGTCTGTATATTATGACTTGAGTTTTAGTGATATTTCAGAATTTAGTAAATTAGGCTTCAAGATAGGGTTCGGAGTTTACTTCTGATTGATGTAATTCCACCACAGATTACGCAGATTATTGAATGGGAGAATTCATTGAAATTCAATCTATGTAAATCTGTATAATCTGTGGTGGAAAAACTTTTTATGTGAGATTAATGCGCATAGAGATGCGTGAACGGAATTTCTTTACCATCACTACCTGTTACTTTTAATTTCAGTTGTCCTCCGTTTTGGTCGAAATAACGTAATTCCATTGGATGATATCCTTTCGCCAATGCCTTTTGTCCCACTATTTCTTTAGGTCCGTGAGGTCCGTCATTGTCTACTATCTGTTCACTGTCTATGGTCAATGTACTACCATCGTCGGACAGGAGTGCAAAAGTGTAGATATCGTCTTGAGGAGCATTGAAATATCCTTTGATAATCAGTCCGATATTTCCTTTTACTTTTTTAGGAATCATAACGTCTTCCACTGGATAAGTACCATTGATCGGAGCTTTTTCTATTTCACTGCATTTATTTCCTTTAAATTCGTGCCATGTAGCTTTCAAACCCGGATTGGAAGGAGCGGCAGTTACAGAGGGGGTATATTCACTTTTGATGAAACGTGTCTTGGCTATGTCACCTTTCTTTCCATTAGGGCGGAAGGTGCAGAAAGTAAAGTCTGTGGTTTCAGTCACTTTGATGGGACCTTCATATACGGGAGATTGTAAAGTAGGAGTACTGCCATCAGTGGTATAGTGAATTTCCGCAGTGGGGTCAAGGCAAGTTACATTGATGGTTCCTTCACCGATAAAGGCGTTGACGGCATTAAAGCCTTCCAAATCGGGTATACGGTAATTGATACCCATGATATTGAGACGTTCAAACTGATCAGACAGGCGTTGTTTGAAGGCATTCCAGTCTTTTTGCTCCGGTTTGCTCCAACCTAATTCGGCAATAGCCAGCAAACGTGGAATGGTCATATATTGCATACGTGCGTTGGAAGGAATCCATTCGCACCAAATATTTCCCTGCACTCCTAAAATCAGCGACTGCTGCTCGGGAGTCAGGTTGTCTGTCGTATCCAGATTATAAATGCTTGCCATAGAATTCTTGTCTTCTGCATAATCCAAATAAAATTGTCCGTTAGGAGTGAAAATGACAGGGTTGCCTTGTGCCGTTGCCTTGGTCGCTGCATCTTTTACCCAGCTGCGCCACCACATTACGGTGGCTGTTTTAGACAATCCGCCTTCAATGATTTCATCCCAGCCTATCATTTCTTTGCCTTTCCCGTTAAAGAATCTCTCCATGTCATGAATGAACCATGATTGCAGTTCTTCTTCGGTTTTCAGATTATTGTCATGCATACGTTTCTGGCAGTCCGGACATTTTTTCCAATTGGTTTTTTCTACTTCGTCACCTCCTATATGTACATACTTATAGGGGAAAAGGGCTATCAGTTCTGCATAAACATTCTTGCAGAACTCCAATGCAGAGTCTTTCCCCGGACAAACAGGTGAGGAGAAGACGCTTCCCCAACCGGTTTCGTTAAAACAGGAAACACCTTCATAGTTACTCACAGCTGCCAGCATGTGTCCCGGCATATCAATTTCGGGAATAATATCTATGCCTCGTATTTTGGCGTATGCTATGACATCCTTGATATCTTCCTGAGTGTAGTAGCCTCCATATAGGGTGTCACCTTCTACGATGCGTATCTTGTCTTCGGGAATTGCCATATCCGGATTGTTATCAGTCTTTGACTGACGTATGCATTCGCGGTCATGGGAATTGAATTTGCGCCAGGCTCCTTTTTCCGTCAGTAAAGGATATTTCTTGATTTCGATACGCCATCCTTGGTCATCGGTAAGATGCCAGTGGAATTTATTCATCTTGTAAAGGGCCATGACATCCAGTAATTCTTTCACCTCATCTATTGTGTAGAAATGGCGGGATACGTCCAGCATGATGCCTCTCCATTCAAAGCGGGGGGCATCTTGAATGTTAACGGCCGGTATGGCCCAGTCTGTACCTTTAACAATTTCTTTAGATTCTATTTGCGGGGGAAACAGCTGTCTGAGGGATTCGATACCTGCAATGACACCTCCGTAAGAGTTACCTGTAATGTTGACCTTATCGCTCTCGGCTGTCAGGGTATAGGCACCTTCTTTTCCTTGAACATCCCCCAAGGCAAGGGTGATGGTTCCTTCGCCTTCTTTTACTTTAAGGTCGTAGCCTGTGGCACCGGAAAGCATATCGGCCAAATACTCGGCTGCGGGAATTAGTTCGGCGTCAATAACACCGATGGAGGTATTACTTTTCAATACAAAAGCACCGTTTGTTTCCTCCAGATGGTTGGTTATGGGTACAATGGATACCTCTTTTGTTACAGGGGGAGTACTGGTACATGCTCCCAACATCAATGTGCCTGCTAACATACAGGCGGTCATTAACTGCTTATGTGTACATTTGGTCATAGGATAATAAATTAGGTTATTGGACAAAGATAACAGAAATATTGGGAAAAACGATATTATTTGGCGGGATATTGGAAAGTAACCAGTACTCCTTTATGGTCTGTAGGCCATACGCCCAATGGTTCTATAAACTTGTCTTTAGATGTTTCCTGAACACGCTGTGCACGGACTATGGAATTTTTCGGACCGAAAATGGCGGCGTCTTTCACTTTCAACCCCTTTTCGGGATAATACCAAATGTAATCTATACGGTCGCGTTCATCTGCTTTGGGAGCCCAGGTTATTTTGTCGGCGGGCTTTGCCGGATTATCCGAAGGATAAGTGAAGCCGGGATAGTTTAATACATCTGGATAGAATTCTCGATAGGCGTCTTTCAATCCGGCTTCGTCTAACAGGACAGGAACTGTCCAGGGGATTACAAAGCCATGATGGTCATACAGGTCTTTGGTTTCTTCAGTCCAATCTTGATGTGAAGGTTCATTAAAATCTCCTCCTAAAATGATGGTGTAGCCGGCTGCACGATCTTTTTTTGCCTGTTCAATGAATAGTCTGATGGCGTCATCGCGTTGTGAGGCTACATTTCTCTTTAATACTTCTTCTACGGTAGTGGGGATAGGGATTTCTTCCCAAGTAGAGCCATCATATCCGCGTACATTATAATAGGCGTCATCCAAATAATCAAGATGAGCGGTGTAGACTGCTATTTTCTGTCCGTTCATATCGGCTGTAAGGCGATAGATACTGCCGTGGTCATTCTTTTCGGGAAAAACGGTTAATGAATCAGTGATGGGGTATCGGCTTAACAGACCTGTATCATAGGTATAGAAGGAATAATAGGTTTCTCCTTTTTCCTTTAATGATTGCACTAGGCGGGCAGTGAAATTGGTGTTTTCGTAATTACGTACTTCGCTCAATGTGACGAAGTCCGGACGAAGACGGGCTATTTCATTCACAATAGCGTCGTAACCACCGGGAATTACAGTTCCTTCTTGCCAAATGTTCCATTGAAGAACGGTGAATTCTTTCTCTTTTTGTGAACATCCCAATAGGAAAGGGAACAGCAAGAGTAGTAAAAAAAGTTTTTTCATATTCTGTTGATTTATAAGGTTGTTAATTCAATTCTAAATTTACTCATATTTTCGTTTAGATTGACAATGCGGAAAACATTAAAACAGATTTTTAGTAAAATGATTCTGCAATCATACCACAAAATGCTAAACTTATAGAACGGAATAAATCACTTTTAAATTCCCATTTATCATCTAGTGGTATATTGCGTATAATCATATTTAATAATTTGTGTCAGTTTGGACAATCAACGGTGAATAAAAAATCAATCAGGAGAATCCATCGCCAGTTTTTCACGTAAAAACTGTCCCGTATAAGATGCCGCACATGCTGCAACCTCTTCCGGAGTGCCCGCAACTACCAGATTTCCTCCCATATTTCCTCCTTCGGGTCCTAGGTCAATCACATGGTCGGCACATTTTATCACATCCATATTATGCTCGATAATGATAATGGTATGTCCGCGGCTGATTAAGGCTTCAAATGCTTCCAGCAGTTTCTTGATATCATGAAAATGCAGACCTGTGGTTGGTTCATCGAATACAAAAATAGTGGGTTGTGCTTTCTCTATGCTCAGAAAATAAGCTAGTTTTACGCGTTGGTTCTCGCCGCCGGAAAGAGTGGAGGAGGCTTGTCCTAACTTTATATATCCCAATCCCACTTCTTGTAATGGAATTAGTTTCTTCACTATCTTTTTTTGATTGTATTCGGCAAAGAATTCAATGGCTTGATTCACTGTCATTTCCAGAATGTCATAGATGCTCTTGTCTTGGAATTTTATTTCCAGCGTGTCGCTCTTGAAACGTTTTCCATGACAAGACTCACATTCTAGTACCAAATCTGCCATAAATTGCATTTCAACGGTTACCGTACCGTCACCTTTGCATTCCTCACAGCGCCCGCCTTCGGTATTGAATGAGAAATATCCGGCAGTATATCCCATTTGCTTGGCAAGAGGCTGTTCGGCAAAGAGTTTTCGTATTTCGTCGTATGCTTTTACATAGGTTACCGGATTGCTGCGTGATGATTTTCCGATAGGATTCTGGTCTACAAATTCAATATCTTTCACCAGCTGTACATCTCCTTCCAAAGAGATGAACTCACCCGGCCGTTCGCTAGCTTCACTATATTCGCGTTTCAATGCCTTGTAAAAGACATCACGTACCAACGTACTCTTCCCCGAACCGCTGACTCCCGTAACTACCGTCATTACATTCAGTGGAAATTTTACGTCAATGCCTTTAAGGTTGTTTTCACGCGCACCTTTTATTTCTATATAATTGTTCCACG
>OMAD01000457.1_pt1 | contig 13666 bp, 7 predicted proteins | sample 1644581 | NCBI WGS metagenome assembly OMAD01 (sample SAMEA103958120, study PRJEB25191) | human gut metagenome | biome: human-associated habitat [ENVO:00009003]; feature: intestine environment [ENVO:2100002]; material: feces | place: Germany | collected 2013/2015 | reverse complement strand
CCGAAGGTGCGTCAGGTTTTGTATGAGACGTCACAGCGTGTTTTCACACGCTGTGTGTGCGCCCGGCGCACGGGATTCTTGATTAAATTTTTTAATCAAGAATCAGTATTAGTGCGAAAAAAGGTGGAATTACTCATGAACAGGAAAGAGCTTGCCAAGCGTTACATTTTATTTGTCGTCAGCCTGTTTTTCGCCGCCCTGGGGGTGGCCGTCACCAAACGGGGGGAGCTGGGCACCTCGCCTACCTCCTCGGTGGCAAACGTTATGGGCGGCCGGTTTGAGGGGATGACCATGGGCGTCTGTCTGATCGTGTAGAACTGTCTGCTGATCCTGGGCCAGGTGCTCCTGCTGCGCCGGGACTTTCAGCCCATCCAGTTGCTGCAGATCCCCCTGTCGTTTCTGTTCGGCCGGTTCACGGACTTTGGCCAGTGGCTGGCGGGGCTTATCCCGGTGGAAAGCTACCCCGTCCATGCGGCCATGACCCTGGCGGGCACGGCCATCATGGACTTCGGCGTATCCCTGGCGGTGATCGCCGACATGGTCATGAACTCCGGCGAGGCCTTTGTCAAGGCGGTGTCCGACCGCACCGGCCATAACCCCGGCAACGTGAAGATCGCCTTCGACGTGGGCTACGTGGCGCTGGCGGCGGGGCTGTCCCTGCTGCTGTTCCGGGGGCAGATCATCGGCGTCCGGGAGGGCACCGTCATCTCCGCCCTGCTGACGGGCCTGGTGGTAGAATACTTCGTCCGCCGCCTGTCCCGCCCCCTGACCGCCGTGCTGACCGCGCAAGAAAACATAAACAAAGCCTCCGGCCGGGCCGGAGGCTTTGTTTATATTCTCACTTTTTCATTCCGGCTGGGTCAGGATCACCAGCTCGCCGTCCTGCTGATAAACGGTATAGTCCGCCTGGGCCGGGATGCCGGTGTCCTCCACCGCCCCGCTGCGCAGATCCACCACGCAGAGCCGTCCGTCCACCAGACGGGTGGCATAGCGGCTTCCGTAATGGAACTGGATGCCGTCCTCCTGCCGGGCCTGCACATACAGAGGCGCGTCACAGACGGTCTGCCCCCACCGGCCGCCGTGGTACAGGTACACATCCGTCCGGGCCTCCGTGTCCTTGGTCCAGCTGTCGGAAAGGAACAGCAGGATATCGTCCCCGTCCCAGCGGACGCCTACGGCGCCCCGGGGCGTCTCCCCGCCGCAGCTCCGGGCCAGGTCCACCAGCTGCTGCCCGTCGCAGAGGTAAGGCGCCTCGTAAAAGCCGTCCCCGTCCTCCACTCTTGCCAGGAACACCGCCCGGGTCAGGTCCGGCGTCAGCTCCAGCTGGCGCAGCTCCAGCCCCTGCAGCTGCCCGGGGAAAAGCCACTCCAGGGTATTCTCCCCCAGCCGGGCCAGGGCATAGCGGCCGTGCTCCATCCGGTCCTGGCCGGGCACCAGCACCGTCACCGCCGTGGTGCAGCCCCGGATGGGCTCCACCACCATCTGCGCGTCCTCCGGCTGCCGGACATAGACCTCCCCCCGGAACACGCACCAAAGGAAGTCCACCGTCAGCTCCTGCTCCCCGTCGGGCAGGGTCCCGGAAAAAGTCTCCGTGACCAGAGGGGACCGGTCCGCGCCGCCGTCCTCCAGGTAAAAGCCCGCCTCGCTGCAGTGGATCGTCTCCGCCCGCAGCCGCGGAAGGTCCGCATCGCCGCCGGTCCAGTATGCGGCGGGGACTGCGTCCCCGTCCGGTGTCTCCTGCCCCGCCCCGCAGGCCGTCAGCAGCAGGCAAAGCCCCAGCAGCAGGCAGATTCCGTACTTTTTCATGTCGCCGCCTCCTTTGTCGTTGGATACCGTTGGTTTTGAAGGTTTTTATTTACTTACAGCAGGATGTCCGTCAGGTCGTCGAACACCTGGGACTTGGTGACCACCACCACATGGTCCCCCTCCTGGATGGTGGTGAGACCGCCGGGGATGATGATCTTGTTTTCCCGGGCAATGGCCGCCAGCAGCACGCCCTTTTTCAGGGTCAGGTCCTTCAGGGGCTTGTCCAGCACCGACCGGCTGGAGGCCGTGGCGGTAAATTCCAACGCCTCCACGGAGCCGTCCAGCATTTTGTAAAGGCTCTCCACGGTGCTGCCCTGGGAGTTGGCCAGGGCCCGGACATAGCGGGTGATCTGGTTGGAGGTCAGGTCCTTGGGGCTGATGATGCTGCCCAGCTTCGTCTCCTGCACCAGGTCCATGTAGTTGGGACGGGTCATTTTGGTCAGCACCTTGGGCACCCCGGCCCGCTGGGCCGTCAGCGCCATCAGCAGGTTCTCCTCGTCCCGGTCCGTCAGCGCCACAAAGGCGTCGGTCTCGAAAATGTTCTCGCTTTCGATCAGGTCGGCGTCTGTGCCGTCGCCCTCGATGATCATGGCCCCGGGCAGCTCGGCGGACAGACGCAGGCACTTGTCGTGCTTCATCTCCACGATCCGGACCTTGGTATTGCTGCGGGCCAGCTCCCAGGTCAGGTACATGGTGATGCGGCTGCCGCCCAGGATGGACACGTTCTTCACCTTCTGCAGGGTGCGTCCGATGCCCCGCAGCATCTTCTGCAGCTCCGCCTTGGTCCCCACCATGTACAGCTTGTCCCCGCTGCGGGGCACAAAGGAGCCGTCGGGGATGATGATGTCGTCCCCCCGGTGGGCGGCGCAGATCAGCACCTCCGCCAGGCGGTTGCGATGGAAATCGTTCAGGGACACCCCCGCCAGGGAGTCCTCCTCCGTCACCCGGAAGCCGATCATGTCGATGCGCCCTCCGGCGAAGGGCTCCACCGAGAAGGCCGCCGGGAAGCTCAGGATCCGGGCGATCTCCTGGGCCGCCCCCAGGTCGGGATTGATCAGCATATCCAGGCCGATCTCCCGCTTCAGCATCCCGGCGTCCCGGCGGTACTCCGGGTTCCGGACCCGGGCGATGGTGTGCTGCGCCCCCAGTTTCTTGGCGATCAGGCAGCACACCAGGTTCGTCTCGTCCAGATTGGTGACGGCGATGACCAGGTCCGCGCCGCGGACCCCCGCCGCGTCCAGCACGCTGATGCTGGCGCCGTTGCCCTCCACGCACATCACGTCCAGGGTGCTGTCGGCCCGGTGCAGGGCCGCGGCGTCGTCGTCCACGATGGTGATGTCGTGATCCTCCACCGCCAGCTGCCGGGCAATGGCATAGCCCACCTTGCCGTTGCCCACAATGATGATCTTCATGCTTGCTCCTCTCCGCTGCTCTCCGGCAGCCGGCTGCGCCTGCGGCGCAGTATCACGGCGCTGTATTCCGCGCCCATAATCAGCACCGTGCCGCTCATATAGAGCCAAAGTAGCACCACCACAACCGTGGCGATGGAGCCGTACAGCACGGAATAATTGGCAAAATTCTCCACATAATACGAAAAGGCCAGGGACAGGACCATCCACGCCGCCAGGGAGATGCCCACCCCGGGGGCCACTTCCTTCAAAGGCCGCCGCTGCCCCCGTGCCAGCATATACAGTACCGTCAGCATCAGGAACATCACCACGCCCAGAACGATAAACCGCAGATAGCTCCACAGGTCGATGAACCCCGCCGGCAGCTCGATGAGGCCGGAGAGAAACTCCAGCGCCCGGCGGCCCACCGTGACCAGCAGCAGCGTCAGCCCGATGGTCAGGATCAGCCACACGGTGAACAGCAGGATCCCCAGCTGATTGACCAGCATTTTCCGGGGCGGACCCAGGCCGAAGGCCTTGCGCAGGGAGTGCAGCAGGCAGCTGGTGGCCCGCATGGGGAACCAGACGGAGAAAATCAGGCTGAACCACAGCAGCTGGCGGCTGGCGTTGGCGGACACATATTCAAGATACGACTCCAGCACCGACATCACGTCCGCCGGAACGATCTGGGACAGCACCTGGGTCACGCTGTCCACGTCCAGCTTCAGGATGCCCAGTAGGGTGCTGATGAACACCAGCAGCGGAAACAGCGCAAACAGCAGGTAATAGGTCAGGGCCGCGCTGTCCCGGCCCACGTCATGCAGATAATACCGGCGCACCAGCTGCACCGCGATTTGCCCCGCAGCCGTCCGGGGCGACCACTTTTTCTTCACAGGAGCCCTCCCCCCTATCCTGTACAGTGTATCACACAGGCGCCCAAATGAAAAGAGGAAATTGCCCCCATACGGATTTATTTGATAGCGGCAGGCTGTAAAAAATTTATTATTTTTCACGTTTTCCTATTGCGATTCCTCGTTTGACTTGATATAATCAGTTCATCCGGAAGCAAAGTCGTTTCTGGAATCTACAGTAAAGAGGGTCGAATTATGGACAAACTTACCAACATCGTACGGGACGAAATTTCCCGCCAGTACAAGAGCGTCCGGCAGTTTGCTTTTGCAGTTGGCATTCCTCTGTCCACCATCAACAGCGCACTGCACAACGGCATCGGCGGTTCTTCGTTTGACACGGTGGTCCAGATTTGCCGCACACTGGGCATCTGCGCCCTGGGCGAGGAGAACATCCACCTGACGGAGGACACCCAGCGGATCCTGGACCAGTACGCCAAGCTGGACGACTATGGCCGCCACACCATCTCCTCCGTGATGCAGGTGGAGTATGACCGCTGCACCAAGACATTTGAGGATGGTGCCGACCTTCGGGGCGGCTATTCCAGCGTCAATCTATCTGCCCCCGTTGCCAGCGATGAGCCCGTCTCCATGAACGTGCTGGCCAGCCGCGAGGACTGAGTCATTTGCCGCGCACCCGGTACACCTTAATAAATAGAGGCTTCGGCATAAGGATTTCCCCTGCCGGAGCCCTTATTTTATGCTTTTTATCCAAAATCCCGCCTGATTTTTGGCGGGTACGCGGGAAAATCCGGTTGAAATTCCGCCGTACAGCTGTTATAATGGAGTGTAATTAGCGGAACAGCGGCGCTTTATCGTATAAAATCGCCCGCACCCGCTCTATCCTTTTCAGATGGGAGAAAGATGCATGAAAGTGATCCAAAAATCCGGTGCCTGGCTGTGGGCGCTGTCGGCCGCCGTCCTGCTGACGGTGCTGCTGACGGCCACGGCCTTCGCCGGAGACAATGATTTCCGCTGCTGGACCGTGGACGCCCGGCAGTGGACCAACCAGGGGTACCAATCCGAAAAGGACGGGGTGTGGTACCTGTTCCTGCCCCAGGACGAAAGCCCGGCAGACACGGTCCTGTCCTTCAGCGGCAGCGTGACGGCGGCCTCCGCCGGCACACTGGACCGGGATAGCGGCACCCTGACCGGGGCCTTCGCCGACCGTGACCGGGTGACCCTGACCCTGGAGGGCGGCAGAACCGAGACGGTGTGCCTGCGGCGGAGCAGTCTGCCCAGCCTGCGGCTGACCCTCAACGGTACCACCCTGGACCAGATCCACCAGGACAAGGACGTGAAGTATCCCGGCAACGACCTGGTGCTGACGGACGGGGACGACGTCCTCACCGGCACCGTGGAGATCAAGGGCCGGGGCAACTCCACCTGGCGGGAATACGCCAAAAAGCCCTACCAGATCAAGTTCAGCAAAAAGACCTCCGTGCTGGGCATGCCCGCTGCCAAGAAGTGGATTCTGCTGGCCAACGCCTCCGACGACAGCATGATCCGCACCCGGCTGGTGTATGACGCGGCGGAGCAGATGGACTTCCCCTTCGTGACGGAATATCAATATGTGGACCTGTGGATAGACGGCCAGTACCTGGGCGTGTACCTGCTGGGCGAAAAGGCCGAGATCGGCAAGGGCCGCCTGAATTTGCAGGACCCCGCCGGGGCCATGTTCGAGCTGGACAACGGCTTCGCCACGGACGAGGACCACCATTTCTTTGAGAGCCGGCTGAACAGCTACTTCGCCCTGAAGGAGATCGTGGAGGAAGACGACGAACACATTCAGCAGGCCATGACCAATTTCCAGACGGCCATGACCCGCCTGACCACGGCGCTGACCTCCCAGGGCTGGGAGAATCTGTCCCTGAGCCAGCTCAATGAAATGATCGACGTGGACTCCCTGGCCCGCTACTATCTGATGAACGAGTATGTCCTCAACGGCGAGTCCTTCTTCACCAGCTTCTTCTGGTATCAGGACGGCGCGTCCGACGTGCTCCATGTGGGCCCCCTGTGGGACTTTGACACCTGCATGGGCAACAAGAACGAAAAGGTCACCGACCACAACGCCAGCAGCACCTCCGTGCTGATGAAGAAGATGCTGAACATCCCGGCGTTTTATCAGCGGGTGCAGGAGCTGTACACCCGGTATAAGCCGGTGCTTACCGGCATGGCCGGTCAGGTGGACGGCCTGCGGGACGAGATCGGCGTCTCCGCCGACCTGAATTACCTGCGCTGGAGCACCCTGGGCGCCGCCAATCCCAAGCCCGGCGGCACCCCCTTCGCCCCCACCTATGACGAGGCCCTCAGCCGGGTGCGCACCTGGCTCACCGGCCGGGCCAATGCCTTTACCCCCACCGTGCGTCCCCAGCAGCTGGGGTACTACTTCAACGCCAGCCGCACGGTGATGTACCTGACCTACTCCGCTCCCAGCCAGACCTCCCTGCGCTTCGCCGTCTGGGGTGAGCAGGACGGCCAGAACGACCTGCACTGGTACCAGGCCAGGAAGCAGAACGGCCGCTGGGTGGCCGAGGTGCCCCTGATCAACCACCAGGAGACCGGCACCTATATGGTCCATGTCTACAATCAGAACGGCCTGCCCCAGGGTCTGCTGGACCACGGCACCGTGGTGGTGGACAACCTGGTGCAGCCGGAGAAGCCCGCCCTGAAGGCGGCTCTGTCCGCCGACGGACGGTATCTGAACCTGACCCTCACCGGCGGCAGCGGCCTGACCCAGGTGTGGTTCCCCACCTGGAGCGAGAAAAACGGCCAGGATGACCTCCAGTGGTACGAGGCCAAGAAGCAGGCCGACGGCTCCTGGACCTATTCCGTGGCTCTGTCCCGCCACAACACCACCGGCACCTATATCATCCACGCCTACGGCAACAACAAGAAGAACCTGGTGGCCCACACCACCGTTACCGTACCTCAGGCTTCCCAGCCCTCCCAGCCTTCCCAGCCCGAGCAGCCCTCCCAGCCGGTCCGCTCCGGCATGCAGGCGGTGCTGTCCTCCGATGGCCGGTATCTGGACGTGACCCTGGCGGGCCGCAGCGACCTGACGAAGGTCTGGTTCCCCACCTGGAGCGCCGTGAACGGCCAGGACGACCTGCGCTGGTACGAGGCCACCAAGCAGCCGGACGGCTCCTGGACCTGCCGGGTGCCTCTGGCCAACCATAAGAGCGCGGGAGGCTTCTTCCTCCACGCCTACGGCAATAACAAGAAGAACCTGGTGGCCCATACCACCGCCTCCGTGTCCCAGGTGGTATCCCCCCAGGTATGGACCCGCCTCCACGACGGCGGCCGCTATATGACCGTGACCCTGACGGGCCGCAGTGATCTGACGAAGGTCTGGTTCCCCACCTGGAGCGCAGCCAACGGCCAGGACGACCTGCAGTGGTACCAGGCGGTCAGGCAGTCCAACGGCGACTGGACCTATACCGTGAACCTGTCCCAGCACCGGGACAAGGGCACATATTTCATCCATGTCTACGGCAATACCAGACAGAACCTGGTGGCCCACACCACCGTCACCGTGAACTGAAAGGAGGGACCGCACCCCGGAGAGAGCACCCCGATCAAGTGTTGGAAATCAAACTGTAACGGAGGAAAAAGATGAAAAGAGCACTATCACTGCTTCTGGCGCTGCTGATGGCCGCCAGCCTGGTCATGCCCCAGGCCTGGGCCGCCGGGCTCCAGGAGCCGGAGCCGGACGCTGTCGTCCAGCAGACGTAGCCCGACACCGCCGAACCCGATGCCCAGCTGCCCCAGGCGGATGCCCTGGCCGGCAACGCCGCCGGGCTCACTCCCATTACCCGCACCAAGAATGCCGTGGCCAGCGGCGTGACCCTGGAAAAGGTGGTCATGCGCAACGTCAACGGCAGCCAGGTGGTGGGCTACCTTTCGGAGATCGACCTGTCCAAGGACGTGACCCTGAAGGCCAGCTACACCGGATACTACTATGACGGCAGCACCGCCGCCCAGCGCAAGGCCATGGTGGACAGCGGCAAGCTGAAATGGGAGATGTCCCAGACCACCGCCCAGGCCGCTGCCTACGGACGGGCCTCGGATACCGAGGGCCGCGTGGTCCTGGCCACCAACGCCGACTACTACAATATGCAGACCGGCGCCCCCACCGGCTATCTGATCATGGAGGGCAACCTGGTGAAAACCGGCGCCGAGCCCTTCTTCGCCATTCTGAAGGACGGCTCCGCCGTGATTCGCCCCGCCGGCAGCGACACCTCCGACGTGGTGGAGGCCGTTTCCGGCCCCTATATGCTGGTGGAAAACGGCCAGATCGTTCCCGGCCTGGACCAGGGCGACCGCATGCCCCGCAACAGCGTGGGCATCCGTGCCGACGGCTCCGTGGTGTTCTTCGAGGCCGACGGCCGCCAGGAGCCCATGTCCATCGGCATGAGCATGTATGAGGTGGCCAGCTTCCTGAAGGATGCCGGCTGCGTCACCGCCATCTATCTGGACGGCGGCGGCTCCGCCACCGTGGCCGCCCGCTATGAGGGCACCGACGAGCTGCTGGTGCGCAACAGCCCCAGCGACGGCCTGGAGCGCACCGTGTCCGACGCCCTGCTGGTGGTGTCCACCGCCCGCTTCGACGGCGACTTCGACCACGCCTCCGTCAGCCCCCAGAATGAGCTTTATACCCCCGGCAGCCAGGTGGCCTTCACGGCCCTGGGCGCTGACTCCGCAGGCGGCGCGGCCGACCTGCCGGAAAGCGGCCTGACCTGGGTGCTGGACACCCCCGCCGCCGGGCGGATCGACGCCTCCACCGGCGTGTTCACCGCCGCCAGGGGCTATGTGGGCGAGGTCCGGGTCCGCCTGACCTATCAGGGGCAGGACGTTGGCTCCGCCTCCGTCACCATCGCCGAGCCCGACCAGGTGTATTTCTCCGGCAAGAGCCTGTCCCTGGACTATGAAAAGACCAGCGACCTGGGCCTCACCGTCAAGAGCAGCCTGCGGGATATCCACTATCACGACGGCGACTTCACCTGGAGCATCCGCTCCCTGACCGAGGGTGTCTCCGCCGACGGCATCGGCACCATCGTGGACAACCGGCTCCACACGGCGGCCAAGGCCAGCCAGACCCGCAAGGCGGAGATCACCGTCACCTACACCAAGGCCAACGGCCAGAAGCTCACCGACACCGTCACCGTGGAGATCGGCAAAATGCCCACCATCCTCCTGGATTTCGAGGATGAAAGCTCCAAGTCCGGCGTCAGCGTGGGTGCCAACGCCGTCTGGGGCAACCTGGACGCTTTCCCTGACCGCAGCGGCCATGATCTGCCCGGCGTCAGCGCCAACGGCTTTGGCGTGGCCGGTCAGGTGTCCAAGGATCCCAACGGCCTGGACATCCCCTATGGCCCCATCACCGATTTCGGCCTGGCCTGCCCCGACTTTATCAACAGCAACCCCGCCTGGCACTGCAACTCCGCCGGCGCGCCCTACAGCTGGGACTGCGCCCAGGACCCCGCTACCCTGTTCCGCTCCATGGGCTATGAATACTATGTGGGCGCCATCGCCACCGCCCAGGAGGGCGCGTGGGATATGTACGCCCGCCGGGTAGGCTCCGATGAAGGCCCCGTGCGCTTCGGCCAGAAGTCCCTGGAGTATCATTACGACTATACCAAGATCTCCGGCACCAACAACACCAACGAGTATCTCCGCTACAGCGGCGAGGACGTGGTCATCGAGGGCAAGCCCACCGCCCTGGGTATGTGGGTCTACGCTCCCGAGGGCACGCCCAACTACTGGCTGTCCACCAGCGTGTCCTACTGGAACGGGGAAAAGTATGTCTCCACCAGCCTGCTGCACCTGAAGACCACCACTGTCAACGCCGCCGGCGAGACCGTGGAGACCACCACCCAGTATACCGGCATCAACTGGACCGGCTGGAAGTATGTGGAGGCAGACCTCAGCAGCGTGTATGACAAGGCCCAGGATGTGGAGAATCATCCCCTGAAGATCACCGCCGGTCAGGTGCTGCTGTGGACCATCATCATCGAGGGCGGCACCGGCGACGTGGACGGCAACAAGATCACCTGCGGCTCCCGGGCCGCCGGCAGCCTGTATGTGGACAACATCCGCGCGGTATACGGCACCACCGCCGACGACCTGGAAAACCCCGTCATCACCTCCGTCCGGGGCGGCAGCTCCTCCATCACCGGCTATTCCGACCTGACGGAGCTGGCCGAGGACGGCTCCACCGTCCTGACGGACAATGAGCTGCAATTCTTTACCGGGTATTATGATCCCCAGGGTGAGAACCGCACCGGCGTGTCCGCCGAGAACACCGTCATCACCATCGACGGCCAGGATATCCGGAACTTCGCCAACACCGACCAGGCCGTTACCGGCACCGTGACACTGCCCAATGGCCGCCACAGCATCAAGGTGGAGATCATGGACGGCTTCGGCAACCGGGCCAGCGTCACCCGCTCCTTCACCGTGAAGGGCACCGCCAATATCCCCACCGTGACCCTGGACACCCCGTCCTATGCCCTGGTGGGCGAGAACTATGTGGTGTCCGTCACCTCCCCCAACGCCGGTAAGATCGACTCCGTCACCGCCCAGATCGTGTACGGCAACGTGGACCTGTTCGACACCGACGAAAACGGCGGCAAGGGCGCCTTCAACACCTGCGCCTCCCTGGCCTACGGCACAGGCTTCCAGGGCTCCAGCTCTGCCGCCCGCCGCACCACCACCGAAAAGACCGTCACCGTGAATATGAACCGCACGGGCTCTGCCGGGAAGGACCTGTTCACCTTCACCATGCCCATGCCCGCCGGAGCCACGGCGCTGGACAGCCTGCCCATCTCCGTCACCGTGACCTACACCTGTGACGGCGTCACCTACACCACCTCCACCGGCAGCCTGCGCCTGCCCATGCAGGGCTACTACACCGTCACCTCCGACATCATGGTGGAGGGCGCGGCAGCGGCCCGGCTGTATGTGAAGGACATCAACGGCAAGGCCGCCTCCGGCGTGGACCTGTATGTGGGCGACACCCGCATCGGAACCACCAACGCCTCCGGCCAGGTCAGCACCGACTACTTCAACAAGCTCTCCGCCGGCTCCCGTACCGGCGTCACCGCCCGGAAGGACAGCCACCGTTCCTTTGAAACGGTCATCGTCACCCGCCGGGCCGGCGGCAGCACCGATGGTATGCCCAGCTTTGTGCAGCTCAACGCCACCCCCAATGCCCAGAGCTGCCAGAACATCACCTGGGTCACCAATCCCCTGACGGCCCAGGCCAAGGCCACGGTCCAGTACTGCCAGCAGAGCAGCTTCAAGGGCAGCTTCCCCTCCAGCGCCCAGGGTCAGGTGACCCTCCGGGAGTTCACCACCTCCGGCGACGCGGCCTATGTCAGCTCCGTGTCCCTGACCGGCCTGAAGCCCGGCACCACCTACGTCTATCGGGTGGGCGACGGCAGCAAGTGGTCTGAAAACATGACCTTCACCACCAGCCAGCCCGGCGCGGACACCACCCGCTTCTTCGTCATCGGCGATACCCAGCTCTCCGGCAATGCCGAGAGCGATCAGGAGGAGATCCGGCTGATGAACGCCATTGCCGCCAATATCAACGGCCAGTCCATGAACTTCGGCATCCAGACCGGCGACTTCGTGGACAACGGCGGCAGCCTGGGCCAGTGGAGCGAGATCCTGGACGTGTTCTCCCGGAACTACGCCGACATCCCCGTGGTACAGGTCATGGGCAACCATGAGTACTACGGCGACCTGTCCGGCGGCAACGCCGCCAGCCTGTGGACCCTGCCCGACCGGCTGTACTACTCCGTGGAATACGGCGACGTGTATGTGGCGGTCATCAACTTTGCCGCCAACCTGGAGGATGCCTGCCAGTGGCTGATCCAGGACGCCGCCAAGTCCGACTGCACCTGGAAGGTGCTGGCGGTCCACCAGCCCGCGTATTACACCAATCCCAACGGTAGTAGCGAGGCCTTCAACCGCTATATTCCCGCCGCCGCTGAGGCCGCCGGCATCAATGTGGTGTTCTCCGGCCATGACCACAGCTATGCCCGCACCATGGTCCTCAAGAACGGCCAGCCCGTGTCCGAGACCGCCCAGAATGGCCGCCTGCCCGCCACCTACGGCAAGGGCGTGCTGTACTACATCTGCGGCGACCTGGGCGAAAAGTCCCGCAACACCGAGTACAAGGCCGTCAACAACCCCGACTTCCACTTCGCCCAGGTGTCCCAGGAGTATGACTCCCTGTACCTGGCCGTGGAGGCCACCGCCGACGCCATGACCGTCCGCACCTACTCCGTCAGCGCCGAGGGCGCCCAGTCCCTGCTGGATACCTACACCATGCGGGTGCCCGCCTCCGTATGCCGCGACAAGGGCCACGACTTCTCCGGCGACACCGTGTACGTCCGTGACGGCAAGCTGGTCTGCTCCTTCTGCGGCCAGACCGTGGAGCTGAAGGACGCGGGCTACACCGGCTGGGCCCGGGACGAGGCCACCGGCCTGCGGATGTACAGCTATAACAACGCCTGGCACACCGGCTGGTTCATCATCGACCCCGAAGTGTATTGCTTCGACAGCAACGGCATCGCCTACGATGGCCGGGTCACCCTGTACGGCAAGCAGTTCGTCTTTGACGACGGCGTGGTGGTCAGCGGCCCCACGGGCTTCGTCAAGCGGGACGACGGCAAGACCCTGTACTTCGAGAATGGCCGCATCGCCTCCGGCTGGAAGGACATTGGCGACGCCACCTATTACTTCGAGACCTCCGACCTGGGCGATGACTTCGGCGTCATGTACACCGGCCGCCGCCTGATCGGCAAGACCTGGTACGAATTCGGCAGCGACGGCCGCCTGTATCAGCTGATCCGGGGCCGCATGTCCGCCGACGAAAAGGAGATCGTGGTCACCATCACGCCTCCTGCCGGTCAGGGCAGGAACTACAGCAACATCATGGCCGCCGCCTGGAGCCAGCAGGACGGCCAGGACGACCTGATTTGGTACAATGCCAAGGCCAACGGCGACGGCACCTACACCATCCGGGTCCCCATGTGCAGGTACAACGTGGTGGGCCGGTATCTGGTCCATGTGTATAACCACGGCATCCACGGCCAGCTGCTGGGCGGTCTGACCTTCCAGAACACCCATGTGGTGGGCCACACCGACACCGTGGCCAGCGATTCCAGCACCTGCGTCAGCGCCGGTCAGGTGAAGTACGTCTGCCGCTACTGCGGCGCGTCCCACACCTCCAGCGCCCCCGCCAAGCGCCACACCGTCTCCGCCGTGGTGGACAGCGAATGCCGCACCATGACGGTGACCATGAACGCCGGCAACGGCCACGCCCACTCCAACGTCCGCTTCGCCGTGTGGAGCAGCGTAAACGGCCAGGATGACCTGACCTGGTACACCGCCAAGAAGAATTCCTCCGGCCAGTGGACCTACACCGTGCCTCTGGTGAACCACAACAGCACCGGCACCTACTTCATCCACGCCTACTCCTCCGACTCCGGCCAGAACCGGCTCATCGGCAACACCACCGCCCAGGTGGCGAAGCTCCCGGCTCCCGACACC
>OMAD01000426.1_pt1 | contig 14324 bp, 10 predicted proteins | sample 1644581 | NCBI WGS metagenome assembly OMAD01 (sample SAMEA103958120, study PRJEB25191) | human gut metagenome | biome: human-associated habitat [ENVO:00009003]; feature: intestine environment [ENVO:2100002]; material: feces | place: Germany | collected 2013/2015 | reverse complement strand
ACAGAAATAGTTACACTAGGTTATAACAATAAAACAAGTGTTAATGAAACACTTGATGAAGCTGAAAGTAAAATATTAAATGTAATAAAAAATAGAAAATCTACTGAGTTTAGAACTATGCCTGAAGTGTTAACTTCTGTTCAAAAACAACTTGAAACTCTAGCAGAAAATAAAGGAAAAATAAGTGGTTTATCTTCAGGATATTATGAAGTTGATAAAATAACAAATGGGTTTCATAAAAATGAACTAATAATTTTGGCGGCACGTCCTGCGATGGGAAAAACTGCCCTTGGAATAAATTTTGCTACAAATGCTGCGATTAATTCAGGAAAATCAGTAATAATATTTACTCTTGAAATGCCAGCTGAACAAATAGTTATGCGTATGATAAGTTCAATTGGACAAATTGAATCATCAAAACTTCAAAATGGTAATTTACAAAATGATGACTGGAAAAGAGTTAATGAAGCAATTAGCCAACTTGGAGAATTAAATATATATATTGATGATTCTGCTGGTGTGTCTATTGGAGATATTCGTGCGAAATCAAGAAGAATAGCAAGTTTGGATAATAATTTAGGTATGATTGTAATAGATTACTTAACATTAATTGGTGGAGCAAATAGATATGCTGGAAATAGACAACAAGAAGTGTCAGAAATATCAAGATCATTAAAAACACTTGCCTTAGAACTTCACGTTCCTATTTTGTGTCTTGCTCAGCTTTCAAGAACACCAGAACTTCGTGAAGATAAAAGACCTATTTTAAGTGATTTAAGAGAGTCTGGGTCAATTGAACAAGATGCTGATATTGTAGCGTTTATCTACCGTGATGATTATTATAATCATGATACGGAGAAGAAAGGAATAGCAGAAATAATCATAGCCAAGCAGAGAAACGGTCCGATCGGAACCGTGGAGCTGGTATGGCTGCCGGATTATACCAAATTTGCAAATCTGGAAAGAAGTTAATAGAGATCAAAACAATTACGAAAGAGGACAAGCTGGAATCAGCTTGTCCTTTCGCTATATAAAAAGGAGGAAAAGAGAATGCAGACAGAAAAAATCTATATGATTTCCGATGCGGCAAAAAATGTTAAAGTAGAGGCGCATGTACTCCGTTATTGGGAGGAAGAGTTAAAGCTTCCGGTCAGGCGTAATGAAATGGGACACCGGTTTTACACGGAGGAGGACATTAAGCTCTTCCAAAGAATCAAGGACCTGAAGGATCAGGGCCTGCAGCTTAAAGCAATCCGGAATCTGCTGGCAAGGGAAAGAGAGCAGGAAGGACAGGAGTCGCTGTGTGATCCTACACAGGAAAAAATGAACCGGAAGGAGGCAGAGGATATGGGGAAACGTCATGTGCTGATGGTACATAACGGGGAGGTAATGCCTGTTGAGGAGACAAAGGCAGAGAAAAGCATGCGTCTGCAGAAGCTGTTACACAGCATGATTGCCGATGCAGTACAGAGTAATAATCAGGATATCTGCCAGGAGATTATACAGGAAGTAAAAAGCAGTATCCTGAAGGAGCTGGATTATCAGTTCCGGATGCAGGAAGAAAAGGATGATGAGCGTGAGGCAGACCGTGATGCCCGGAATGAGGAGCACTACAAGAAGCTGGATAACATGCTGCGGAACTACAGTATTAAGCAGAAATCCTCTGTTTTTGCCAGGATTAAAAATTTCAGCAAACCGAAAGCTGAAAAGCAGCAGGAGATATGAACCGGTAATGCAAAATAAAAAGGAGACGATCCATTATGGATGCGTCTCCTTTTTCATTCGTAAGAAATCTTATTCTTCAGAAATAGCACCTACGGGGCATCCGCCTGCGCAGGAACCACAGCTGATGCATGTATCTGCATTGATTTCGAACTTGCCATCTCCTTCAGAAATAGCACCTACAGGACACTGACCTGCACAAGATCCGCACTGGATGCAGGAATCATTAATAACATATGCCATGGTAAAAACCTCCTTCATAAAATACATAAACCTGTGCTTGATAATTCTTTATCAATCGTCTATATTGTAATATAAACCTGTAATATTTACAAGGTCTAAGCGCGTTTTTTGGAAAATTTTATTGCCAAATTTATCATCCCAATTTAACATTTTGGAGAGAAAAAACGGAAAGAATATGGTACAATACAACAAAATGGTACATATTGGGAATTCGAGGAGACACAAGAGTGAAAAAAATAGGAGTTTTCATGGGGTATATTACGCAGAACTATCAAAAGGATGTTCTGCAGGCTATTTTTAAAGAAGCAAATGAACTGGGTTATACGGTGTTTTGTTTTGCCAATTTCGGGGCATACGGGGATAAGGTGTTATATGCGGAAGGTGAGCGTGGCATCATGTATCTGCCGGATCTTACACAGCTTGACGGGATTATTGTCGGGGAAGATACGTTTGATGTGCCCGGAATGGGTAACGAAATATATGTATATCTGAAGAAAAACGCAGACTGTCCAGTGGTTTATCTGCGCACGGCAAGAGAGGGATTTTATCGTGTGGTGATGGACGAAGGAGAAGCAATCAGGAACATGACCCGGCATTTTACACAAATCCACGGGTTTCGGGATGTCTGTTTTATGACAGGAGCTTTTGACCGGCTGGATGCCAGAAATCGGTATCAGGGTTATCTGGATGTAATGCATGAGGAAGGAATTGAAGTTACGGATCATATGGTTTTCTTTGGAGATTACTGGCGCGAGAAAGGGAAGGAAGCAGTGGACTGGTTCCTTCAGGGGAGAAAACCCGGAAATTACCCACAGGCGATTATCTGCTCAAATGATTATATGGCGCTTTCCGTGTGTGAGGAATTACAGCATCGGGGCATCCGGATTCCGGAGGATGTGTGTGTGTCCGGTTATGATGATATTACAGAGAGCAGGGAGTATTATCCGCCGCTTACTACGGCTAAGGTTCCATTTAAGGAAATGGGAAAGAGAGCCGTACGGATTATTGAAGAAGCTTTACAGGGAGAAAAACCTGAGCCTGCTACAACCTTTGTTCCTGAAATGTGTTTTCGGCAAAGCTGCGGTTGCCATGAACAGGAAGTGGAAAACCATAGTTGGCGGCGGATGTATAATAAACTGGACGCAGCAATAGAAATTTATAACCAGTCTCTTTTTTTAAATACAGATTATCAGGAAGCTTTTCGCGAAGAGGATTATCTCAAGGTGACTGAGCGTTACTTCGGAAAGTTGGGATGTGACAGGGGATTCCTTTGCTTATGCCAGGAACCTGAGAATGGTGAGAATACTCAGTTACCGGGAGCCTTTACAGAGAATATGATTTTGCGCAAGATCTTTATCAAAGACAGACCCTCGAAGGATTATCATGAGGTTTTTCCACGTGGAAGGTTGCTTCCCAGACTGGTAAACAATGCCGTGCAGGGACGAAGCATGATCGTATTTCCGATTCATTTCAAGAACAGGATCTTTGGGTATCTGGTGCTGGTGGTCGGGGAATCGGAGTGGCCGACTTCCTTTGTACAGGCGTATATGATGGCGCTGGCACTTGCCATGGAAAACAGTGCCGCACAGAAGGAGATTGCAGACCTCGAACAGTTCCGGAATCTGTACCACAGGGATTCCCTGACGGGACTCTATAACCGGCGCGGCTATGAGCACTTTCTGCGGATTCTGTATAGCAGGAGCAAAGAAGAAAACCGTCATTTTACCATTGTAAGTATTGATATGGATGGACTGAAATATATTAACGATAATTTTGGGCATGCAGAAGGTGATGCGGCATTGACACGGCTTTCCGTGGTATTGGCAGAGCTGGTACAGGAGGATGAGATCTGTGCACGGACGGGGGGAGATGAGTTCATGGTTCTTCTTTATTATAATAAGGAAGGACGCGAGGAGCAGTTTGTAAAGGAACTGTATAAACTTCTTGAAGAGGAACAGAATCGTAATCCGAAGCCGTATCCCGTACATGCGAGTGTAGGCTACTGTTGTGTAAGCAAGAGCTCTGATATGTCACTTGCTGCATGTGCACAGCTTGCCGACAGCAGGATGTACGAGAATAAAAAGGCGTATAAGGAATCATTGAAAGCAAAATAGAAGATAGACAAAGAAAAGATCATTTTATAAAAGCCCCTGCAGTTCCAACTGACCGGAATCGCAGGGGCTTTTTGTCTGCCATACATATGAGAAATCTTCTCAATTATAATGCAGCAATCTGTTCCATTAATGCTTCGATGTCCATGCCATGAACCATAGCTGCCTCTTCAAGGCTTTCGCCCTGTGCGGAGGGACAGCCTAAGCAATGCATGCCGGCTTCCATAAGAATCGGTGCCACATTCGGATTTGTTCTTAAAATTTCTCCGATGGTCATATCCCTGGTAATATCTGCCATGTGTATTTCCTCCTTATTTCTAATTCATTCATAGGTGTTAACCTACTTAGTATAATACTTTCCCCAATTTCTGACAAGCTAATCTGTTTTTGAAATTTACCGGACAAAAAGCACTGTTTGTGTATTGTTTTTTTTGAATAGAAAAATCATAATGCTTTTATGATAGATTACTGTGGATAGATACAATAATTGTAACTGTAAAGGTACTGAGTGGATATCAATAATCTGAAACATAAGGAATGATTAGGAAAAGGTGTACATATGAATGAGACAATGAATGAAACGAAAGCAACGCCCATGGAAAAGCTGGCCACCTTTATTGTGGATAAACGAAACCTGTTTTTCCTTCTTTATATCTTTGCGTTGGTATTCTGTATTTTTTCAACAAATTGGGTTAATGTTGAAAATGACATTACGAAATATCTTCCGGACAGCACCGAGACAAGGCGCGGTCTTACAGTAATGGATGAGCAGTTCGTTACCTATGGAACGGCAAAGGTCATGATTTCCAATATTTCCTATGAGCATGCGCTGGAGCTGCAGGAGGAGATTGAAGCAGTGGAAGGCGTCACAAGTGCAGAGCTTGATCACACGGAGGATCATTATCACGATTCAAGTGCCCTGTTTGATGTGACTTTTGATGGGACAGCAACCGATGATATCAGCTTACAGGCCATGAACCGGATGAAGGAACTGCTTGCAGATTATGATGTCTATTATGATACGGAAGTAGGAAGTGATTCGGCGGCGGATCTGGCAGCAGAGATGCAGGTCATTGTCGTGATTGCGGCGGTTATCATTGTGATCGTGCTGACTCTGACATCACGTTCCTATGCAGAGGTTCCAGTATTGATTATGACCTTTGGTATGGCGGCGATTCTGAATATGGGAACGAACTTTTTGTGTGGAACGATTTCCTTTATTTCCAATTCAGTTACAGTGGTGCTGCAGCTTGCCCTGGCAATCGACTATGCGATTATTCTGTGCCACCGTTTTTCGGATGAACATCAGACACTGGATACGAGGGAGGCCTGTATTGCGGCCTTAAGTAAGGCTATTCCCGAAATTTCCGCATCTTCCCTTACGACGATCTCCGGTCTGGGTGCTCTTGCATTCATGCATTTCAAAATTGGTATGGATTTGTCCATCGTTCTGATTAAAGCTATTATGTTAAGCCTTCTGTCCGTGTTCACCCTGATGCCCGGACTTCTTGTGCTGTTCAGTAAATTGATTGATAAAACAAAGCACAGAAATCTTATTCCGAAGATTACCGCAATCGGTAAATTCGATGTGTTTACGCGATTCATTGTTCCACCTGTCTTTCTGGTGATTGTAGTTGTAGCATTTTATTTTTCCAATAATTGTCCATATTGTTACAGCTATACCGATCTGACCACAGCCAAGCAGAGCGAAAGCCAGATCGCTTATCAGAAGATCAAGAATACCTTCGGAACAAGCAACATGGTTGCCGTGATTGTACCGGCAGGAAATTACCAGAAGGAAGAAAAACTTCTGAAGACACTGGAACAGCATGAAGAAGTAAAATCAGCCATGGGGCTTGGAAATATTGAGGCCATGGATGGCTATGTGCTGACGGATGCATTGAATCCAAGAGAATTTTCGGAGCTTGCCGGTGTGGAATATGAGATCGCAAATCTCCTTTATTCTGCTTATGCAGTCAATGAAAACCAGTATGGCAAGATCGTGAACGGTATTGAAAATTACCAGGTGCCGCTGTTTGATATGTTTATGTTTTTAAAGGATCAGATGGAGGAGGATAATATTACCCTGGATGGGGAAGTGCAGGATACCCTTGATGATCTGTTTGACCAGTTGGAGAAGGCCAAGCTGCAGCTAAAGACCGATGACTATTCCCGTATGGTTGTATACTTAAATCTTCCGGAGGAGAGTCAGGAAACCTTTGACTTCCTGAAGGTGATGCATCAGGATGTTGCGAAGTACTATGATCTTGATAATTCCTATATTGTAGGTAATTCGACCAGTGACCTGGATCTGTCTTCATCCTTTGGAACCGATAATATCATCATCAGTGTGTTATCTGCATTGTTCGTTATTATCGTCCTGCTGTTTACCTTTAAATCCGCAGGACTTCCGGTACTGCTGATTATTGTGATCCAGGGCAGTATCTGGATGAACTTTTCCATGCCATACTTACAGAAGTCTCCGTTATACTTCTTAAGTTACCTGATTGTGAATTCCATTCAGATGGGTGCAAATATTGACTATGCAATCGTAATCTCAAGTCACTATTCCGATCTGAAGACGAGAATGAAACCGAAGCAGGCAATTGTAGCTGCATTGAACGAGGCATTTCCGACTATTTTTACCTCAGGAACAATTCTGGCAGTTGCCGGTGCCCTGATTCAGCAGCTGACAACGAACCCGATTATTGCATCTATCGGTAACTGCTTAAGCCGCGGTACCATTATTTCCATTGTGCTTGTACTTGCGGTACTGCCACAGATTCTGGTTGTCGGTGATATTATTATTGAAAAAACAAGCTTCCAGCTTAAGAGTAAAATCAATCTTACGCCACAGAACTTTAGCGGTCTTACCCGTGTGAACGGTCTGATCCGGGGACAGGTAAACGGTACGCTTGAGGGTAACTTTTCCGGGTTTGTACGTGGTGATATGAGTGTTACACTGATTACCGGTGGAGCGGAGAGTGTGAGCGATGAAGAGGATCCGGGACCGGATGCATTAGAGGTATCTGCCATAGAGGAAAAGAATCCGCCCGGACTGCCTCAGAAGGACGACAGGACAAATGATCATGCAAAGTCCGAAGAACAAAATAAAGAAGAGAAAGGAAGTGCGGAAGATGAAGAAGTTTAAGAAAAGAACATTAGTCGTTTGCTTGATTACTGCACTGATCCTTCCTTCTTTGCAGATATCCTTAAGTGCGCATGCAGAAACAATTAACGAAGACAATGAAAATAAAACCGATGACGTTATGGAGCATCTGCAGGATGCAGCGGAGCAGGATGGAACACTTACCTATGACGAGGATCAGGTAATCTGGATCCGCGGCAATGAAGATCTCAAAGAACTTGCAAACAATTGTACACGGGATATCTGGTCACAGGATAAAGTGGTAATTCTGGATACAGACCTTGATTTTACAAGCGAAGGAGTTACGTTGATTCCGACCTTTGGCGGGATTTTTCTTGGACAGGGACATACAATCAGGGGCTTTGCTATAGAGGGAACCAGTAATAATATCGGACTTTTCCGTTATATTCAGGAGACAGGACAGGTATGGAATCTGAATATCCAGATGGATGCCACAGCGGGAACGGGACATTCCGGTATTGGTATTCTGGCAGGTCAGAATAAGGGACTTATCAGCGGATGCAGCGTCAATGGCAAAATGAATGTAAACAATGATGCCGGACTTCTTGTCGGAATAAATGAAGTAAGCGGAATTATTGAGGACAGCACCGCAAATGGCATGGTTTCCGGAAATCACCGTATTGGTGGTCTGGTTGGAACGAACAAGGGCGGTATTACCAACTGCACAAACAATGCATTGGTAAACACCAATGCCAAGGATAATAAAATTGATATCCAGTCTCTGACTGTACAGGAAATTTTAAGTACGGAAAATGCAGCTTCCGTAACGGATATCGGTGGAATTGCCGGTTCCAATCAAGGAGTTATTCTTTATAGTAACAATAACGGCAGCGTGGGATATCAGCATGTTGGTTATAACATTGGTGGTATTGCAGGAAGCCAGACCGGTTTTATTATGAGCTGCGAGAACCACGGCCGGCTGAACGGACGTAAGGATGTTGGCGGTATTGCCGGACAGATGGAGCCGAGCAGCCAGATGCAATATGAAGAGGACACGATGGAAAAGCTGTCCAGGGAATTTCCGAAGCTGCACGACCTTGTAACGAAGCTTGATAACGATGCAAGCAATATGTCTGCATCTTTGTCAGATCAGATTAATGTGCTGCTGGATGCTGTAGCAGGTGCACAGAATGCAGTAGATAATATTATGTCGGATATCAGCGGTGATTTTGATAATATGTCCAATTCTCTGTCTATTTCAGGGTTGAACTCACCAAGACCGGTATCATTGGATTTCCTGGATAAGCTCCCTACATGGAGCCCGGGTGCATTTCCAACGGAATCTCCGAGTACGACACCGTCTACGACTCCGAGTACAACACCGACAGGAACGCCCACATCGACTCCGACGCCTACTCCGACACCTACTCCGAGTACGTCAACGAAGGGGAATGGAAACGATGAAGGCAAGGGTCAGACCCCGACACAGAATCCGACAGGCGGACAGAGTGGCACTGAGGATTCTACACAAGCTTCCGGTCAGAACTCTGCAGAGAGAGAAAAAGGTGCAAGAACTTCCATTCAGGATCTGAGAACTTCCGAAGAGGAGATTGCTTACCAGATTCCGTACAGACTTTCTGAACCGGTGCCGGGTATAACGGAAACGAAGAACCTGTCACAGGATGATGCAGATCCTGCGGATGATACTAATAATGATACCAAGGGTGACACCAAGGGTGACACCAAGGATGACAGCAAGGGCGACACTAAGGATGATACTAATAAGGATCCCAAGGATGATACAAAGGATGATGGGGATAGTTTAGATAATCTTCCGAGTCTTCCTCTTGTTCCCACACCAAGCGGTGGATATGACTTTTCTTCCTTTAATATCTGGGATCAGATTGACCGGGAAGCACTGGAAAAAGAAATTAATGATGCGCAGAAGGCAGCTTATGAGAATGCAAACCGTGCGATTTCCGATACCGAAAGCGAGATCCGTAACCGGGCTGACCGGGCCAAAGTAAGGGTTGAGTCCGCGCGGACATCGTTAAGCAGCAGCTTTACGAAGATCATTGATCAGACACGCACCCTGAACAATATGGCAGATGATTACAATCAGCTTTTGCTGGATGACTTACAGGCAATTAATGATGAAGTTCAGGTGATTACGAACATTATTACCGATACGGATACACCGGATACCGACGAAATCTTTATGGATGTTTCTGATGATGATACAGTCAAGGATACCGAGGGCAAGGTATTGAGCTGTACGAATTATGGAAAAATCTGTGGTGATCTTAATGTCGGCGGTATTGCCGGAACCATGTCCCGTGAGAACAACCTTGATCCGGAGGATGACTTAAATCTTTCTTCCGATGACGCAACACTGAATGTCAGGTACAAGGAACGAATTGTTATCCGGGAGTGCTATAATAGTGGAAAGGTAGAAGGAAAGAAGGAATGTGCCGGAGGGATTGTCGGTGAAATGACCCTTGGCAGCATTATTTCCAGTATGAATACCGGAAGCATTTCGGGTGACGAAGATAAAGTCGGAGGTATTGCCGGAGAAAGTAAGGGAACGATCCGCAAAAGCAGCTCGAAGTGTGCACTATCCGGAGATAATCAGATTGGAGGTATTGCCGGAAAAGGTAAAACCATTACGGACTGCTATAGTATGATAGAGATTCAGGAGGGAAATTATTATCTGGGATCCATTGCCGGACAGATTGATGATTCAGGAACTGTAGAGAACAACTATTTCGTAGAAGGATGTCCTCCCGGAATTGACGGAATCAGCCTTGAGGGTGAGGCACAGCCTGCCTCTTATGATGAGTTCCTGGAGCTTCCGGATATTCCGGATTCATTCCGCTCAATTCATCTGACCTTCATGGCAGATGACTCCCAGGTAGACCGGATCACCATTAATTACGGAGAGAGCTTTGATATTGCCAGGCTCCCTGAGGTACCCGAGAAGGATGGATATTCCGGTGTGTGGGAAGACTTCTCCCAGGAGAATATTACCTTTGACCAGACGATCGAAGCCGTATATACTGAATATATTACGACACTGGAGGCAAATCTTGATGGAACAAAGCTTCCTAAGCTTTTGGCCGAAGGAACCTTTGATACGGATGATTCCTTAGAGATTAAGAAGGTTGAGCTTTACCCGGAGGATGCAGAAACCAGGGCAGAGAGTTATCAGGTGCGTCTTGAAACATCCGATATCGGAAAGCATCTTTACAGGTTCCTGCCGGATGCTTCTCTTGAAATGGAAAATCCTTCGATTGAGATTTACAGGGATAAAGCTTTTGTCCAAATAGACACGGAGCAGGATGGCAGCTATCTGGTATTTGAATGTGAAGATGATGCGTTTACCATTACCTGCGTGGACCGTCCGGCAGAACCTGTACCGGTTGCGTTGATTGCGATACTTGCCGGTATATGCCTGGTGGTAATCTTTGTGTTAATTATAGGAATTCATGGCCGTAAGAAAAAGAAGAAAGCTGCCAGGACAGCATAGACTTAGGAGAAAACCATGACACATGCCGAAGCATCCATGAAAACGAAGCAGGCGATGGCAGATTCCCTGAAAAGGTATATGGAGGTGAAGTCACTATCCAAAATAACGATCAGTGCTATCTGCGAGGACTGCGGAATTAACCGGAAAACGTTTTATTATCACTTTAAGGATATTTATGATCTGCTAAAGTGGACACTGGAACAGGAATCACTTGTGGTAGTGAATCAGCTTGATGTTATGGTGGACTATGAGAAAATCGTTCTTACCTTGCTGGATTATGTGGATAAGAACCGTGCACTGCTGGTTCATGCGTATTCCGCGATTGGTAAAAATGGTTTTGGGCAGTTCTTTTCCTCCAGCTTTGAGCGTGTTAGTCTGGATGTGATTGACAGTGCTGCCGAAAGGCAGAACGTAGAACTTTCTGAGGAATATAAAGGGTTTCTCTGTTGCTTTTACAGCAATGCATTGTATGGATTGTTAGTAACCTGGTTTTTGAACCAGAGCCGGTTTGACAGGGAGCGGTTCGCGGGATATATTGTTTTTACCTTGAGAACTTCGGTAGATGCGTTGCTGAATTCTTACGAGAACAGCAAAAGGTAAAGAAATAATAGACGAATAGAATCAAAGTAAAAACGGCGAAGAGGCTTTTGCAGTTGCAGAAGTCTCTTTTGTGTAGAGCACTTAGTGAAAGCGAGCCAAAGGCGAAGCTTGAACTTAGTGCGAACCAGTCCGGAACACTTAACGAGAGCAAGCCGAAGGTGCAGCCCGAGTTTAGTGAGAGGGACAAGTAGAGAACGGCTGCGCACAGGCAGAGCTTTTGGGGTAGATTTTTTTATGAGTTCGTTCTTGTCAAACATTGTATACCATGATACAATTAGTTGTCGATTTTATACGAAAGGAGTCATTAAAATGGATTTTTATGCAACTTTCTGGGCTTTGGTACCGCCAATTGTAGCGATAGCACTTGCCCTCATCACCAAAGAGGTGTACAGTTCCTTGTTCGTAGGTATTCTGGTCGGAGGTCTGCTGTATTCCGGATTTTCTTTTGAAGGAACGATTACTCATATTTTTAATGATGGCTTTGTAGGAGTTCTGTCGGACAGCTATAATGTCGGTATTCTGATTTTCCTTGTTATTCTTGGTGCAATTGTCGCATTGATGAACAAGGCGGGAGGATCCGCTGCATTCGGACATTATGCAAAGAAGAAAATTAAAACAAGAGCCGGTGCACAGATTATGACCATTGCACTTGGAATTCTGATTTTTATTGATGATTATTTTAACTGTCTTACTGTAGGAAGCGTTATGAAGCCTGTTACGGATGAGCACAAGGTATCACGTGCAAAGCTGGCTTACCTGATTGATGCGACTGCAGCGCCTGTCTGTATCATTGCCCCGATTTCATCCTGGGCAGCAGCAGTTGCGGGCTTTGTGGAAGGGGAAGACGGATTTTCTATTTTCCTTCGAGCAATTCCGTATAACTATTATGCATTACTGACTATTTTGATGATGTTTCTGATCGTACTTTTACATATTGATTTCGGACCGATGAAAAAGCATGAAGAGAATGCATTAAAGGGAGATCTCTTTACTTCCGGACACCAGGAGGATCAGACAGCTGCCCCGGTGAATGAAAAGGGAAAGGTAATTGATCTGGTAATTCCGATTATTACCCTGATTATCTGCTGCGTCATTGGCATGATTTATACCGGTGGATTCTTTGGCGGCGCAAACCTTGTAGAAGCGTTTTCCAATTCCGATGCTTCGGTCGGACTTGGCATGGGAAGTATCTGCGCACTGATTATTATTGTGATTGTATATATGTTCCGCAGAGTAATGTCCTTTAAGGATTGTATGGCATGTATTCCCGAAGGCTTTAAGGCCATGGTTCCGGCAATCCTGATCCTTACCTTTGCATGGACCCTGAAGGCAATGACAGATAGTCTTGGAGCAGCAGAATTTGTGGCAAATGCAGTAAAATCTGTAGCAGGAAGCTTTATGAGTCTGCTTCCGGCAATTATCTTTTTAATTGGATGTTTCCTTGCTTTTGCAACCGGTACATCCTGGGGAACCTTCGGTATCCTTATTCCGATCGTTGTTGCCGTATTTGCAAACTCTGATCCGACCTTAATGATTATTTCCATCTCCGCATGTATGGCAGGTGCGGTCTGCGGTGACCATTGTTCACCGATCTCGGATACAACTATTATGGCAAGCGCAGGTGCACAGTGCGATCATGTGAATCATGTTTCCACACAGCTTCCGTATGTTGTCGTGGTAGCGGCTGTATCTTTTGTAACCTACATTATTGCAGGTTTTGTCAGAACTGCATGGATCGTGCTTCCGATCGGTATTGTTCTGCTCGTTGGAACCCTGTTAGTCATTAAGTATCTGGAAGACCGAAAAGCAAAGCAGATTCGAAAAGCAAAATAAATTTAGAGTCGGACAGGAAATCGGTATGGGAATATCATATTTGGACGGCTGAGTCAGAATGTTGAGTTAGAAAATTTCACAAGATAGAATTAAGAAAACAGAACTGAGAAAAGGACCGCAATCGTTGGATTGTGGTCCTTTTATCTCATTATTTAGAGTAGAATAAATTTCATATGGTCTTATAAATGGTTCCTGCCTGAATAGAAATGATTCCTGTATTAGCAGATGTTAAATCTTTGCGAGAGACTGTAATGCCTGATCGTGCAGGATCACTTCAAAATGCTCTTCCAGATAAGCCTCGGAACCCGGAACAGTACGCAGGCCAACCGCATATTCGGAAAGAATATTGCAGACCTTGTTAAATTCCGCAGGAGAGTGATCACTCTTTGCAACGGAAAGAATATAACCACCATCCGGATCTTTGTACAGGGAGTTGGATCCCTGATAAGCATTCACAAGGATATGGGACAATGCGGTTAAATCACGCAGACTGTCAAAGCCGTAGATGCGGACAAGATCCATGGCAGGATTGATGTCTGCCAGTTTCTTCTTTAAGGTCTTGTTCAAAGCGGATTTCCGGGAAGAGCTCTCGGTATTGGATTCACCGGAATTGCCTGCAACGGAGGCTGCTGCTTCCCGTGCACTTGTGATTTTTTTGAACAAATCAAGAACGTCATCGGCACCGGTGCCACCTGCCACAGAATCCATCATTTCATCCAGATCGCCTCCATCCTCATGGACAGATGGTGCAAACTTGGAAAAACGGGTATCCAGTTCGTCGGGATCTTCTACTTTGGTAATAATTAGTACAATGCAATCCGCATTTAAAGGAATTGCTTCAATCATCAGGGGAATATCCTCTGCTTCAAATCCAAATTCAAAGGAAGCCTGCTGCATCATGTCACGGAATAAATCCTTGGCTTTATCCGTACCGTAAGCAAGCTCACTCAATTTAATTTCTCTGTCTGCCAGATCCTCTTTGGTAAGAGTACAACGGATCTGGTGATCATTTACTTTTTCTATTTTCATGAGTTGCCTCCATTTTATATTTAGTTAACGACTTGCGGTTAAAATTGTTGTTTGGTTTATTACATCAATGATATACGAATTGCTTCGTTGTCCCGATGTAACTATTCAGAACTCCATTCGCAAGCTCACTGCTGCGCAGTTCCCTTTGCTC
>OMAD01000401.1_pt1 | contig 14836 bp, 9 predicted proteins | sample 1644581 | NCBI WGS metagenome assembly OMAD01 (sample SAMEA103958120, study PRJEB25191) | human gut metagenome | biome: human-associated habitat [ENVO:00009003]; feature: intestine environment [ENVO:2100002]; material: feces | place: Germany | collected 2013/2015 | reverse complement strand
TGTAATTCCACCATATATGATTCGTAGTTCAGTAGTTGATGGAGTAATGTCATTTGCAGAAATGGAAGGTATGATGTATAAAATCGAGGGTGAAGATTTGTATTTGATTGGTACAAGTGAACACTCTATGATTGGTAAATTCAAGGATACAATTCTTGAAGAAAAAGATCTTCCATATACTTACACTTCATATTCACCTTGTTTCCGTAAAGAAAAAGGTGCTCACGGTATTGAAGAACGTGGTGTGTATCGTATTCACCAATTTGAAAAACAAGAAATGATCGTTGTTTGTAAACCAGAAGATAGTATGGAATGGTTTAAAAAATTGTATATGAATACTGTAGAATTCTTCAGAACATTAGATATTCCAGTACGTACATTGGAATGTTGTTCAGGTGATTTGGCAGATTTAAAATGTAAATCAGTGGATGTTGAAGCGTGGTCTCCACGTCAAAAGAAATACTTCGAAGTTGGAAGTTGCTCTAACCTAACAGATGCTCAGGCACGTCGTTTAAAGATTCGTGTTAAGGGTGAAAATGGAGAAAAGTACTTTGCGCATACATTAAACAACACTTGTGTTGCTCCACCTAGAATGTTGATTGCATTCTTAGAAAACAATTTACAGGCAGATGGATCAATCTTGATTCCAGAAGTATTACAACCTTACATGGGTGGTAAAAAGAAAATTGGTTAATCTTAAAAGCTGTCTTTGACAGCTTTTTTCTATTGCGAATTGAAAATGGATTTGATATAATAACTTGGCTACTACAATGATGTCTTATGAATCAGGTCAGGTCGGGAACGAAGCAGCATTAAGCGGAACCTCCTATGTGACGCAAGGGCACCTGGATTGAGCCGGTATGTCCGGTAACGGGTTTTAGTGTAATGCACAACGCAGAACGCATGGATTTTTTATGCCGGTAATTGCAAAGCATCATTGCATTATTGTCCCGGATTGGTTAAAATAATAAATATACAATACCTGTGCAGACATCCGTAATGGACTGTCTGCTGCCCATAACAGCGGTAAGGAGGATTAAGATTATGCTCAGAATAGGAATGTTGACCAGCGGTGGCGACTGCCAGAGCCTTAATGCAGCGATGAGAGGAGTTGCGAAAGCACTCTACAGCGCACGTAAGGATGTTAAGATTATTGGATTTGAAGATGGATATAAGGGTCTTATCTACGGCAAATACCGTGAGATGAGTGACAGTGATTTTTCGGGAATACTCACGGAAGGCGGAACCATTCTCGGAAGTTCCAGACAGCCGTTCAAACTTATGCGTGTGCCGGATGAGAACGGGCTGGATAAAGTTAAGGCTATGAAAGATAATTATGCGAAGCTTAAGCTTGACTGCCTTGTAATTCTCGGTGGCAACGGAACACAGAAGACGGCGAATCTTCTCAGGGAAGAAGGACTTAATATCGTGTCACTTCCTAAGACGATAGATAATGATTTATGGGGAACCGATATTACATTCGGTTTTCAGAGTGCTGTTGATGTCGCTACGAATGCGATTGATTGTATTCATACCACGGCATCTTCACATGGCAGGGTATTTATCGTGGAAGTTATGGGTCATAAGGTCGGATGGATCACATTGCATGCCGGAATTGCCGGTGGTGCTGATATAATACTTATTCCGGAGATTCCTTACGATATTGATAAGGTTGTAAAGAAGCTCGAAGAAAGGAATAAGAAAGGCAAGAATTTCTCAATTCTCGCAGTTGCTGAGGGTGCGATATCTAAAGAAGATGCGGCACTCCCGAAGAAAGAACTTAAGAAGAAACTGGCACAGAATCCTTATCCGTCAGTATCTTATAAGATAGGCAAAGAGATCGAAGAAAGACTTGGACAGGAAGTCAGAATTACTGTTCCGGGTCATACACAGAGAGGCGGAAGCCCGTGTCCGTATGACAGAGTGCTTTCGACAATGTTTGGCGCAGAGGCTGCCAGACTTATTCTTAATAAAGAATTTGGCAAGATGGTTGCCATGAAGAATAATGAGATTACTTCCGTGCCGCTTGAGGAGATTGCGGGCAAGCTTAAGACTATAGATCCGGAGTGCGCTATTATAAGAGATGCTAAGGTTCTCGGAATAGGATTCGGAGATTAGACAGGAGACGGAACGTGTCATATACAGCATTATACAGGAAATGGCGGCCGAACACCTTTGAGGATGTGAAGGGCCAGGACCATATAGTTAGAACATTAACCAACCAGATAGAGACGGACAGAGTCGGGCATGCGTATCTTTTTTGCGGAACGCGTGGAACCGGTAAGACGACCGTTGCCAAGATTCTTGCGAGAGCTGTTAATTGCGAACATCCGGTGAACGGAAGTCCGTGCGGCGAGTGCGAGGTATGTAAAGCGATTGCGAACGGTTCGTCATTGAATGTTATAGAGATAGATGCGGCAAGTAATAACGGTGTGGACAATATCAGGCAGATACGCGAGGAAGTCTCGTACAGGCCGACCGAAGGCCGTTATAAAGTATATATAATCGATGAGGTTCATATGCTTTCGATAGGAGCTTTTAATGCTCTTTTGAAGACACTTGAGGAACCGCCCGAGTATGTTATTTTTATACTGGCCACAACAGAATCACATAAGATACCTGTAACCATAATGTCCAGATGCCAGCGGTATGATTTTAAGCGTATATCGGTGGAAGTTATCACTGACAGGCTTAAAGAGCTTACGGCGGCAGAGCATGTTGATGTTGAAGAACGTGCACTTGAATATATTGCCAAGATGGCCGATGGGGCGATGCGTGACGCATTAAGTCTTCTGGATCAGTGCGTGGCATTTTATACCAATGGAACGCTCCGGTATGAGGATGTGTTGGAAGTCCTTGGAGCGGTGGACACAGAGGTGTTCTCGGATATGCTCCGTATGATAATTAACGGCGACATAACCGGAGTCATCAAAGAGTTAGATGAACTTATACTTGCCGGAAGGGATCTGTCACAGTTTGTATCAGATTTTACATGGTATATCCGTAATCTGCTTATGCTTAAGACATCGCCTGAATCAGAGAGCATGATAGATATGTCGGCGGAGAATATGGCGCGCCTTAAAGAAGAAGCATTTATGCTGGACGGCAGCGAAATGATAAGATATATAAGGATACTTTCGGAACTCACGCAGTCGATTAAGTTCACAGGGCAGAAGAGAGTGCAGGTTGAGGTGGCACTTATCAAGCTTGCCAGACCGCAGATGGAGACTGATACGGAATCTCTTGCGGAGCGTATCGGAAGACTTGAGGAACTGGTTAAAGAGAAAGAAGATCTCATTGCACTTAATGCGATAAGACCTGAGATACCTGTTGGAAGTGTGTCCGTACCGCAGATATCGGCACCTCCGGCATCCAAGAGTATCAGGAAAGAGATCAAGGCTCTTCCGGAAGATCTTCGGAAGGTTGCCGAGAACTGGCGCGGAATTATAGGCCAGTCGGAGAATGTATATGCTAATTTTCTTAAGGAAACCAGAATAACGGTTGACGGTGATAAGCTTGTACTTGTCACGGAGAATGCGTTTGTACATGATTTTTTAAGCAAAGATAAATCAATGGATGCGCTTAAGGGCGTAATAGAAAATACAATAGGCAAAGCGGTCGATATAGAGATACGGTTGCTTGAACAGGGAAAGTCATTTGAAGATTCGTTTACAGATGTAGAAGAATACGTTAAAATGAATATATCAATAGAAGATTAAAGGAGACTTACAATGGCAAAACGTGGTGGTTTTCCCGGCGGAGGAATGCCGGGTAATATGAATAATCTGATGAAGCAGGCACAGAGAATGCAGAGACAGATGGAGGAATCCCAGAAAGAACTTGAGGAGAAGGAATTTACGGCAGCAGCCGGCGGCGGTGCCGTAGAGGTTACTATTACCGGTAAGAAAGAAGTTACCAAGGTTAAACTTTCTCCGGAAGTAGTTGATCCTGATGACATAGAGATGCTGGAAGATCTTATTGTTGCGGCTACCAACGAGGCAATAAGACAGGTTGAGGACAGCACACAGGAGTCCATGGCTAAGATTACGGGAGGACTCGGAGGAGGATTTCCTTTCTGATGGATTATTACGGAAAGCAGATAAGCAGGTTAATTGAAGAATTGGCAGGACTTCCGGGCGTTGGCGCCAAGACGGCGCAGCGCCTTGCTTTTCATATAATCAATATGCCAAAGGAGCGCGCGCAAGGGCTCGCGCAGGCAATAGTCGATGCCAAGAACAATGTACATTATTGTAAGGTATGCCAGACACTTACGGACAGTGATGAGTGTCCTATCTGCCGGGATACACAACGGAACCATAAAGAGATTATGGTTGTTGAGAATACAAGGGACCTTGCGGCATATGAGAAAACCGGCAAGTATACCGGAGTGTATCATGTATTGCATGGGGCAATCTCGCCGATGCTTGGAATAGGCCCGAACGATATTAAGATTAAAGAACTTCTCATAAGACTTCAGGGAGATGTTGATGAGGTTATAATCGCCACGAATTCAAGCCTTGAGGGAGAAGCGACGGCGATGTATCTTTCCAAATTGATCAAACCGACGGGAATAAAGGTTACAAGAATAGCAAGCGGAGTTCCGGTCGGAGGAGACCTTGAATATATAGATGAAGTTACGCTTCTACGCGCGCTTGACGGGCGTACGGAGCTTTAGTATACGGAGGCACTTATGCCGCAGGAGCATATTTTAGTCAATGACATAATTGCAGACCACAAAGAGCGCATGCTCAACCTTAGAAAGTATTATCCTTTTTTCAAATTGTCTGAGGTGTCCTTCTCATGGTTTAAGGACGGTATTTATGACAATCTTGATATGGGATATATTCTTATGGCTGTCCTGCGCTTTTTTATTGAGGAAAATAACTTTAAAGAACGCGATGTTACATATCAGATGTATTATGATTTTATGAGTGCATGCATCAGACGTGATTTTGCCGTTACGCTCACACCGGAGGATAATAAGGTTCTGGTGGATTATATATTCGACAAACTTAAGAATGACGGAAGACCGTTTATGTTTGAGTATTATGACCCGGTTGACCGGGTACGCAGGGTATCGAGGGTGAAGCTGCTTGAGAGCAGAATACAGGATGGAACGGTATGGTATTCGATAAGTCCGGACGGAATAGAATTTTATCTTGAAACCAAGGAAATCAAGGATGAGAGCCGCATTAACGTAGAGCAGCTTCTTCTCGAGAAAATGATTGAGTCCGAAGATTTCAAGGGCGGAACAGAAGTCGTTAAGAGGATTAACGAGGAAGTGGAACGGTTGAAATTACGCCGCAATAAAGTGCTTGATATTCTCTCGGAGGATGTATTTGCCGGAGTTGATGCGTATGAGAATTTCTTTGATACGGGAATAAGATGGTTCTCGGACGAACAGAAATTGTTTGCCAAGAACAGGGAATTGATCGAATCGGCAATGAGCCGGTTTGGAGATGCGGACGATAGCCGTTCTTCAAAAGCTGCGGAACAGATATACAGACTTGATACGGAACTCAAAATAGCGATGAATAATCACAGTGAACTTCTTAAAGCCTGTACGGAACTTGGAATCAGGACTGATGAAATCGTGAGAAAAGCAAAGCTTGGCCGGTTAAGAAGCCGGTTTGATTTCAAGGGCGCACTTGATATTATGATTAAGAAGGACATGCCGCAGGCACTTGAATATGTGGTAAAACCGTTTCTTGGACTGAATATACATAAGACTTTTGATCTGGTCAAGGTCGAAGATATTCTCAGCTACAGGCCGTATGAGGCAGAGACACCTGAGCAGATAGAAGAAGAGACGGCGGCAGAGATTGTATTTGAGGATGAACTTGATGATGAACGATTCAGGCGGAATGCGGGTGCACTTATGCATGTGCTTCTGGAGATGCTCACGAAGAATGATGAGTTTACATTGGGTGAATACAATGACGCAGTTATGAACATTTTTGGCAGTGAAGTCTTCAAAAATGGGGATTATTATGCTTTTCTCGTACATCTTTGCGGAAAAAAAGATTATTTTATGCAGGCCGGCGAGAATACCGGAGAAACTTTTCTTGATGAAATCATTGCAGGACTTATGGACAGGGAAGAGTTCCTTAAATACAGCGGAATGCATTTTATACTTGAACTGGCGGATGGTAATTTGCACGAAATCATTCCTTATACGGGAATGAGCATTACTGATTTTACGATAAAAAGGATTTGACAGAGAGGCAGGGCAATATGGAGAACAGAAATCTTGAAAAGGCACTTGATATTGTGACCGCGCTTTTTATGGGCGAGGATGTGAAAGCCGGCGGCGCGAATGCGATGCTGTATGATGAGTATAGCCATAACAGCGAGGTATATGACTGTGTTGTACAGATTTTAAAGAGATTTGACATTAATCTGTATGAATATAACGATTCGCTTTTCATAAGCGCCGGTGCGGACAACAGAGTATTCGGCTATTCCAACGAGGAATTAAAGAAAATAATGGGACTCAGACTCAATAAAGAACTTTTTTTGGTGTACTTTATAATATATACGATCATAATCAGATTTTACAAAGATTCCATGACAGGGACATTTCTGGAATATATCAGGCAGGAAGATATTGTGAAAGCGGTGAGTGCATCTCTCGGAGGAATGATAGATCACTCATCCGGAATCGTGATGGATGAGGCGGAAGAAAAATCGTTCAAGGCAGTTGCACTTGTGTGGGACGAACTCCCGGATGTAAGTGTTGAAGACAAGGGAGGACAGAGGGCAGCAAAGAATTCGCGCATGGGATATGTGAAGCTGACATTTAATTTTCTGATTACGCAGAATCTGTTTATAGAATCGGGAGAATTGTATTATCCTACTCCGAGATTCAAGGCAATCGCCGAGAAATATTTTGAGGAAAACAGAGGACGGCTTCATGAGATTTTGTCGTCGGATAAGGAGGAAGATACAGATGCCGCAGATTAACAGAATCAGGGTAAACAATGTAAAATATAATTTCGGTACACAGTTTTATGATGATTTTATGATGCGTTTCTCATGCAGAAACAGTATATATGACCTTGCAAACGGTGGTGGCAAGAGCGTGCTTATGCTTTTGCTGCTGCAAAATCTGATACCTAACTGCACGCTTGATGACAAACAGCCGGTTGAGAAACTTTTCAGGACACCGGGTGTTAATACGGTAATTCATTCATTGATAGAATGGAAACTGGATGCGTGCGATGTAAGGGATGGTTACCGCTATATGACAACAGGTTTCTGCGCGCGTAAAGGTAAGGATAATTCCGAGGATTCACAAAGGGAGCTCGCGAGCATTGAGTATTTTAACTATTGTATTTTCTATAAGGAATTCGGTGACAACGATATTAAGAACCTGCCGCTTTCAAACGGAAGTGAACGTGTGACATATAATGGACTTAAGGCATATCTGCGCGACCTCGAAAAACATGATTATGGGGTTGAGGTGCACATTTTTGAACGAAAGGGAGATTATCAGAATTTTATAAGTAATTACGGACTTCATGAGAGCCAGTGGGAGATTATCCGCGGAATTAATAAGACGGAGGGACATGTCCGGACCTATTTTGAAAACAGTTATAAAACCACAAGGAAAGTTGTTGAGGATCTTCTCATTGAGGAGATAATCGAGAAATCCTATAATAACAGAATCCGCAACGGTGAGGCAGATGATGACGAAATGGCCAGGACGCTTCTTGACATCAAGGACAAACTCATTGAACTGGCAAAGCGACGTGGTGAAATTGCCGGGTATGACAGACAGATGCAACTGCTGGATGAATTTGCGGGCGGACTTGGGACAATTGGAGAATTGTATGACAGGAAAGAGCGTACAGCGGACGGACTTGTCGGATGCCTTATGGCATGCCGGAGAGAGCTTGCGGGAAAGAAAGAGCAGCTGGAGAATCTTGAAAACACATACGCATCGCTGGATGAGGAATATGATGTGGCATCCGCCGGTGCAGCCCGTGCGGAGATAGAGGAAGAGTATAACGAACTGAATGAATTGAACAGTCTTATAGAGGAGACGATAGCGGCAAGAAATGCGATTTCAGACCGCAGCGCCGGTTTTAAAGAACAGATAAGGCTTAATGATATTGCGCTGGAGTACAGGGATTATACTGATGCGGGTGCAGAGTATGATAAATTAAAAGAATTGATTGCCAACCGAAGCAAGGATGATGAAGAGATAATTGAGTCCATGCACCGGCTGGCTGCTTTGAAATACAGATTTTATACCGAAAAAAGAGCATTAAATCTGGAGGGTCTTAACCGGGCAGAGGAAACGGCAGCTGACATTAAATCCGAATATGAGGCAGAGAAGGAGAAGGTGCGCGCTCTTTTTGCGGGGATGAGCAGCGAAAAGGGAATATATGATGAGGTCAACTCAATCTGCCTTTCCAAAGAAAGCAGCCTGATGGCAGGCCTTAAGGAGTGTTCGCTTATAGTTGCGGATGCGCTCGGCCAGGCATATGAAGATAACGGAAATGATATTGATAAGAGCCGGGAAAATATCGCGTCACTTGACGAAAATACCGCTAAGTGTGCCGGAATTATACGCGATAATGAGAAGAAAGCAGCTGTTGCACGGAACAGATATGAACGGATGAAGGCGGATTATGACAAAGCGGCGACGCGTTATGAAGCTGCCGTAAAGAGAACCGGACACATATCAACATTGTGTAATATATATAATTGCAGCCGTGATGCGTTGATACACACGATGCATCAGATATATGACAGCACATTAAAACAGCAGATAGAGAAGGAAAATGAAATTAACAGTCTTCAGGCATATCTTGGCAATATCAAAGAGCATAAAGTGCCTGATTATGACAGCAGATTTGAAGCGGTTCTCGATTACCTAAAGGGTCGTTACGGAAATGCTGTCCGTGCTGGACGTGATGCCGGCGTGGATATGATAATGGAATATCCATACCTGCCTTATGTGATCGTTGCCGGTGATGCGTATGATGCGATAGCGGCGGATAAGGTTATTTATTCGATGAACACCGGAACTTATATGGTTCCGATCATCAGAAACGAAATGGATTTCCCGGATGCAGGCAGTATGAATGCCGCATATAAGAGAATGGATTTTCTGTGGGATGAAGCGGCACTTGCAGCCGAGACAGATAATGTATCGGAGGAATTAAAGACGGCAAAAGAGAGTCTTGTGAGCATCCGCGATAAGGCCGAGGTTATAAGAGATGATATCGTGACCGCAAGAACTGTTTTAGAGGATGAACCGGCGGAAATAATCAAATCGGAGCTTGGTCAGATCGAAGAAGATATGGCACAGCTGCAGGATGAAATCGAGTTGTGTGACAGGACAATATCTAACGAAACTGTGAGAAATGAGGCATTGAAGAAGGCTCTTGCAGCTGAAAAAGAACATCTTGATGAATGTATGGCACGCAGAAAGATGCTTGAAGATAATCTAGCGATTTATGCCGAACTTATCGGGCTGCGTGAACGCAGAAAGAAAGTCCGTGCTGAGATGGATAAGGCCAGGGCGGAATACGATATTGCTGCCCGGAACGAGGAAAATCTTTCCGTGAAACTTGAAAATGCGGTCAATAATCGTGACAGAATAAGAGCTGATATTGATAGGGAGGATGAAGTCTATAATAGCATTTACAGACCGTATTACCGTGAAAATGATGATGCGGCCAACCCTGAGGGTATGCTTGAAGAGGCAGTCGATGCCAGGTTTGCGGCTTTGCAGGAGCTTATAACCGGCCGTAACGGTGATATAGAGGATAAGACAAGGCTTATGAATAACTGCCGCGCGGCAATGGATAAATCTGAGAGGAGCATAAAACGCAACGGTATGTCGCTTGAGGATGCCAAAGAGAATCTTGAAAAGGGACTGCTTGTAATACGCGATGAGGCATATATTGAGAACCTGCGTCGTGAAATTAACGATTCAGACCGCAAAGCGGCTGCCAAAGATTCCGAAATAGATGCACAGTCAGCTTCCAAAAACAGAATCGAAGGAAGCATTGAGCATGCGCGCAGGGTGTATGAGGAGAAATACGGCACATTTGAACGCACAAGCGATGATAATCCGAAGGAGAGCATAGCTGTGTTCAGGCATAAGATGTCTGAAATTACATCAAGACGGAGTGATATTAAATCGCAGATAAGACAGCTTGAAAATGATAACAGGGATGCGATGGTCATGGAACGCGACCTGGAAAGGATTGTCACCAATGCAGGACTTTCCGGACGTGAAACTGCTAATGGAATATTGACTGCGGATGTGTCTTCATATGATGAATTACGTAAAGAATATAACCGTGTTCTCAAAGAGGAAGACAGACTCAAAACAGATTTTTATAACAGAAAACAGAAACTTATAACTTCACTGGAGGACCTTAAGGCATATGAACTCGCGCAGGAAATCATGGCATCGGTCGAACTTCCGCAATGCGTGGCAGATGTGACGGCAATGGTGGATGGACTTAAGCAGACCAATGAATGCATAGCGCTTGAACGTGACAGAATTGACAAAAGTCTTGGTGAGATGGAACATATTAAGGACAGGTTTGAGGACAGATGTATACAGATATGCAGCAATATCAGAACCGAACTTGACAGACTTCCTAAGTTATCACGTATTACATTGGATGATGAGGTTATACCAATAATCACATTATCGGTTCCGTATATCAGGGAAGATATGTATAAGGACAGAATGTCAGTATATATCAATGAGACGGTGTCGGCGGCAGAAACCTTCCATTCTCCGGAAGACAAACTCAAATACATCAAGGGACGGCTTTCATGGAAGCGGTTGTTCTCAGTCGTAGTCCAGGATATGAACAGTATTAAACTCTCGCTTTACAAGAGGGAACATATTAAGGACCAGAGCCGTTATCTCAGGTACGAGGAGGCGGTCGGTAGTACCGGCCAGTCGCAGGGTATATACATACAGTTCCTTATAGCGATTATCAATTATATTGCATGTCTGAATTCAGCCAATAAGGATTCACAGATAACCGGTAATACTATTTTCATAGATAACCCATTCGGTGCGGCGAAGGATGTGTATATCTGGGAACCGATTTTCGGTATGCTTAAGACCAACCATGTCCAGTTAATCGTTCCGGCAAGAGGCGCCACACCGGCAATTACCAGAATGTTTGATGTGAATTACATTCTCGGACAGAAACTTGTGGCAGGCAGACAACAGACAGTTGTTGTCGATTACAGAAGTCAGGTTAAAGCCGATGAGATGGAATATGTGCAGCTTGATTATGAACAGTCAACAATCGAGGATTTTTTTAACACATGATTTTTGACATTGATATGCCGCTGTGATACAATGAATTATTAGAGAAAATTCCGCTTTACAGAATGAGAGGTAATTGGTGTGGACCGAGTTGAATTTGGAATTAAACTTGAACAGATAAATAAATTACGTGACAAAGGCGATTATGAGGCAGCGGCCAAGGTCGTTGAAACGATCGAATGGCGTAAAGTCAAGAAATGGTCAGAACTTGCCATTGCCGAGGACGTTTATGAGAGAGCCGGAAGGCTTAAGGATGCACGCAATATCTGTGTGTATGCCTATAACAGAAATCTCGGTGGCAAGAGGCTTATATATAAGCTCACGGAGATATCAATTGCGATAGATGATCTTGATGAAGCCGATGATTTGTATAACGAATTTGTAGAGGCAGCACCGAGGGATACGGAAAAATATATCCTTATGTATAAGCTTAACAAGGCACGCAAGGCGCCGGTTGAACGCCTTATAGAGATTCTTGAAGAGTACAAGCAGAGTGAACTTGACGAGCAATATGAATATGAACTTGCCGAACTATATGCTCAGGCGGGCAGAATTGATGAATGTGTGCGTGAATGTGATGATCTGATTCTCTGGTTCAATGAAGGAGAATATGTTGAGAAGGCATTGAGGCTTAAGAACCGCTATGCCAAGCTTACCAAATCACAGCAGGCCAAGCTTGATATGATGGAAGAATACCGCGCGGCCGGTATGGAATACAGCACGGTTATGCCGGAATATGACAGCGAACCTGATATTGAACATGAGGAAGTTAAGGAACTTGAACCGCAGGAAGAATATAAGGTACAGGAAAAAGATTATTCTATATATGATACTCAGAACATACAGGCACAGCTTGCCGAAAGCATGGCGAAGATTCTTGGTGGAATAAACGGTCCGGGAGAAGAAGAGGCGGTTGAGCCGGAAATAACCGAACCGGCTGGAATTGAAGAACCGTCGGAGACCACTGAAGCCGTGGAACCGTCGGAGACCACTGAATTCATGGAACCGGAGGAAGACACATGGGAAGAGCCGGAAGAAACCGAAGAGCCCGAAGAACAGCCGGAGGCGGAGAAAGAACCGGAAGAAGCCGAAGAACAGCCGGAAGTAGAGAAAGAGTCTGAGCCGGACAGTATTGAAGATAAGTATAAAGATATATATGAGGGCATAGACGAACCGACCAAGGAAATCCGGATTAATACGCATCATTGGAACAGATACAGAAGCGTTATGGAAGATGACACTAAAGAACCGATGACAGCAGATGTTCCGTTGCCTGAGGGAGCGCTTCCTAAATATATCGTTGAGAAAAGTGAGATGGAGGGAGAGGCCGGTACCAATCCTGAATTCATTATAGAAGATTTTGAGACAATCATAGAGAAGCAGGAAGAACCGGTGGAAGAAGAGAGCGTCGCAGAGGCAGCTGAACCTGAAGAAGATGATGAGTACATGGTCAGACTGGTAACCGAAGATGACGAACCGCAGGAGGAACCGGAAACCAATGAGACAGAGCCGGAAGAGTCATTGGAAGAAGCTGTGAAAAAAACAGTTTCGGAAGCTGCAGAGCCGGAGGAAAGTGAAGTAATAGACGGTCAGATGGACATAATGCAGTGGATGGAATCCATGCAGGATACAGCCGTAGAAGATACACCGGAAACTGATACGGAAACTGAAGCTGCAGAGCCGGAGAAAATACCCGATGATGAACAGATGGTCAATGATGTAGCGGAAGATGCCATTAATGATATTGCAGCCAGACTTATGGCCGAAGTCAGGGAAGAACTGGATGCCAGAGCCGGTGAAGAAGCACCGACAATGATTGCCGAAGAAGAGTACATTGATGATGAAGCTGACGATGCCGGAGAAATAATGGCTGATGATGAGGCAGAAGAAGAATTTTCGGAAGAAGAGATTGCCGCATATGAGGAAGAACACAGTGCGGCTGAAGATGAGATAACGGCTGCGGCTGAAGATGAGATGACGGCTGCGGTTGAAGAAGACAACGACAATGACTATGTCCTTAAGCCTTCGGAACGCCGGTATCTGCAGAAATATCTCTTCATCAGCGGAATGGAAGAGACAGCTGCCGAGATTATCAATAATAAGAAACGTGAAGTCCCGGACGGAACCTCTGCACACGGTAATATTGCCGTAGTCGGAAGGGCCAAGACCGATAAAACGGATTTTGCAATCGATTTATTCAAGGCGCTGCACTCGGAGGACAACAATAAGAAACTGCGCATAGCCAAGACCAATGCGGCGGCTATAAACAGTAAAAGTATATTGGCATCTGCGGATAAGCTTAAGGGAATCACTCTTATCATAGAAAATGCCGGACAGCTTACCAAAGAATCGGCCAGGGAACTTGCACAGGTAATGGAAGGCGATACAGAATCAATGCTTGTAATCATAACAGGTGAGGATTATTCGATTAACCGTGTTTTTACAGAAGTTCCGGATCTTTCGAGAATGTTTGACTATCGTGTTGAGGTCAGAAGATATTCGGTAAATGAACTTGTGGCAGCAGCTAAGGACTATGCGCGTGAGAAAGGTTATATTATAGGAGAGAAAGCATTACTTAAATTATACCTTCTTGCAGGAGGCATTGATACCGGAGATGCTACCAAAGCAGTTGAAAGTATCAGAGAGATTGTGGATGATGCGATTGAACGCGGCAGCCACAAGGGAAAACGCCGGACATCCAGGAAAAACGGCGGGTTGATCATACTTAAAGACAAAGATTTTATATCGTGACGAAGGAGACAGAAGGATGCTTGAAGAATTGAAAGAAAAAGTTCTTGATGCGAATCTTGAACTTGTAAGACAGGGACTTGTAATTTATACATGGGGCAATGTGAGCGGGATTGACCGTGACAGTAATCTTGTTGTAATTAAGCCAAGCGGCGTTGATTATGACGGAATGAAAGCATCTGATATGGTAGTTGTTGACCTTGACGGTAATGTTGTGGAAGGAAGTTACAGACCGTCTTCGGATACGCCGACGCATGTGGAATTATATAAGCATTTTAAGGACATGGGTGCGGTGGTTCATACACATTCACATTGGGCAGTTTCATTTGCGCAGGCAGGAATGCCTATTACGGCATTCGGAACAACCCATGCAGATTATTTCTACAATGATATAATCTGTACACGGGCATTGACCAAAGATGAAGTGGAAAGTGATTATGAGACCAATACAGGTAAAGTAATCATCGAGGCGATAGACGGAACGGATGTTATGGCTACACCGGGAATACTTGTCCGTAACCATGGACCGTTTGTGTGGGGCAAGGACCCTGCCAATGCGGTATACAATGCGACTGTTATGGAACATGTTGCGGAAATGGCATATAATACAATGGTACTGGATCCGAGAGCACAGAGAGTTCCGCAGTATCTTCTGGACAAGCATTATAACCGTAAACACGGAGCCAATGCTTACTATGGACAAGATAACAGATAGACAGTAAATAACCGCGGTACTTGTGATATGTACCGCGGTTTTATTCTGTAATTATTTAT
>OMAD01000383.1_pt1 | contig 15332 bp, 19 predicted proteins | sample 1644581 | NCBI WGS metagenome assembly OMAD01 (sample SAMEA103958120, study PRJEB25191) | human gut metagenome | biome: human-associated habitat [ENVO:00009003]; feature: intestine environment [ENVO:2100002]; material: feces | place: Germany | collected 2013/2015 | reverse complement strand
AATGTAATCAAGAAATGATTACAAAATAACAAATGAAATTAAAGGGAGAAATGATTATGAAATATTTTCAGATTTTGGAAATTGGTAATGCTAAATTTTATATTGTAAATGACGTTGCTGGTTATTATGCAATTAACGATAAGTATATTAAAGATAATCAATTAGTTAAAGAATTGAACGGTATAGAGATGTATCACACAAAGAAATATATTGAAACTATTAAATTAGTATGGTTGGGTATTAAGACTAAAGAACACAGACACTATATAGAAGATGGCAAAATTGATGAATGGTTTGATATCTACAATAAATATTGTGATGAATTTGATGGTATAGGAATTAAAGACAGTTGGAAACGCACAAAATTTATACATTTAAATTAACACAGAGCAACACGGCGCAAGCCCGTCACATAATAAATTAAGGGAGTTTTAACAATGGAAAAGAAAAAAGAATTGACATGGTTTCAGAGACATATTTTGTGTGATATCAAAGCTTATTGCGTATTGCACCCCGAATTTGAGACGTACTACCCCATTGGGTTGAATGGTAAATGCGATATATTTTTATTAGACGCTTTTAGGGAGTGATATTTTATGAATAATGATTTTAAGCTTAACAGCATTCTTAAATTTATTGAAACGAATGCTAAATTTAGTTCTAACAATGAATTTTATATATCATATTTAACGTATTTGGTTAAATCATTTTATAGACATATAACACGCAATGCAAAAGATATAAAGTCAGCTTTTATTGTTTATGATACAATTTTTAATTTTATCAATATTTATGATGAGGTTGGTGAATTTGATATGCAAAAAATAATTGACATTATTGACGCTGATTGTATAGCCCATAATATTGAAATATTTTAAATGTTCCACGTGGAACAAAAACGCCCCGTAAACACGGGGCATTTTATTATATAATGTCTGATATATGCAGAACGTGGGGGAGTATTCTTAATTTTTCGTAACTTTGCGAAATTCCATAAACACAACATTCAAGCGAATTATCTGTATTATTTACATACAGTTTACTAAATAGCACTTTATCATTTCCGCCGCTGGTCGTGTTTTCTTTTCCGATGCACACCGTATTAACAACAGGGTTAAAAATGTTAGTGTATGTATTTTGGGGGACAGGAAGTAAGCCCCAGTTACCCACGGTCGCATTAAGTGTTTGATATGCGATATTGATATTTAATGGCGCAATGTCTGTTAATATCATGTATGCCGTGTTAATTTCAATGTTTAAACCGTCACACATTTGTGTATAAGTAACATTGTTATTTTGTCCCAGCGCATTTGCTGTTATAGCTACAACGGGGTGCGTTGATGTAAAAGACTGATAAATCATGTTACCAATAGCCGTTGACCCTATTGCATTTGGGTGTACCCCACCACTGTCATAATGTCCTGTAAAGTGCATAAGATTATAAATCGGGTGATAAATGTACCCTATATTTTCCAACTGTGCATAATACTGATACGCCTTTTTAATACCAACACGTGTGTTATAATTTAAATCGTTTCCCACCGCAAACAGGTGAATTTCCGCATTTGGGAAATTTTGCCGAACAATGTTTAAAAGTTTGGTCGCTTCTACGGTTATTTCTGTTGTCTGCCCGTAATCGTTATGACCGCCCACAATGACAAATTTTGTAATCGTTTTCTTGTCTTTTACCCTGTCAAGGTTTTGGTTGAGTATATCAACCCACTTTACACCCTGTGTAAATCCAGACCCACGCACGCAAAAATTATAATACTGGTCTGATGTGAGTTTTGCAAGATTTTTGAAAATTGCAAGCCATGAAGTATTTTCATCGGGGTAAAATGCGTAACTGTCACCAATAAAAATAAAGTTATCGGTTTTAAAATTTGTTTGTAATGGTGTTACCTCATTAACAACGATTTTTGCAAATTCTCCACTGTTAATTAAATCATTGATTGCGGTATCAACCATTTGCTGTACATTTAAATCGTTGAAATAATTATCAACGTAAGTTTTGAGAGTTGTCATATTTTCGGCTGTCATGTTGGACTGTTTGATTACTTCGTTTAATTTTGCCGTTACCTTGCAAAGGCATTCATAATACGATAGTGTATCATCGTACACTAAGGGCAAAATTTGAGCGCAAAAATAATTAAATGGATTTATCATAATATCACACCTCTCAATATATTTTCATAAATAGGTCAGTTATTTCGGGGTCATTCAGTATCTGCATATCAATGTTAGTAATCGCTTCACGATATTCATTTATTAACTGCGAATATGTTCGACTGCCATTTAAACCCGTTCGGGTCATTGAATAGGTTTCTGAATTATTTCCAGTTTTAGCATTTTCAGTGGACGTTGACCCAACTGTTTTTCCGTCTCCCGTTGTTGCCATAGTAGTATTAACAGTGTCTGCATTCTCAGTTGTATTAACAGTTTTATCCGTTGTTGTTATTGTGGTATCGTTAGTGCCACTGTTAGTTATATTTGTTGTTGATGTGTTTGTTGTACTGCCGTCAACGGTTGTCGTTGTTTTTGATGTTCCCTTTTGTTCGTTTAAATTTGTGCCATAGTCAAGATTATTATAATTAGCCTGTGGTAAATCACTTGACAGCGTGTTATTTGTTGTATTTCCGTCTGTTGTTGTGGTGCTTACATCTGTGCCACTGCCGTTTACAGTTGTTGAGCCATTTTCAGTAGTTTCACCCGTTGTAACATTTTTACCGTCAAAATTTATAATGTTTGTTCCTGTGAAATTATCTGTATTTGTACCTGTGTTATTTGACTTGTATTCATTGGTTATTGTACTGTTGTTATTTCCGCTGTTATTTTCCGTAAATTCGCCGTTTTTGGTGTAGCTCTCGGTCAAATTGATATCGTTTAAGAAATTGTAATCAATATTAACTGTTTTGTAGAGTTCGTTATAATATGGCATAATCTCATTTAATGTATTGCGCAAATACATTTTCCATAAGCCTACAGTTTCAAATGCAATTTCTTTATTAAAAAAGTGATATAAAAATTTAGTTTCAAATGTTATCTTTTTGTTAATGTCGTAAAACGGATAAGGAAAATCAAAAATTGATATTGTAGCCGCTTCGATACGGTCATGTAAATTTTTATACTCCTGTCCGTCCGTTGCCATGAAAATTATGTTTTTTAAACTGGTCGTATATTTACTCAATGTTTTCACCGTCCTTTTGATCTATCGGATTTTCATCTAATGCCATACTATTAGCATTAATCGCCAGTTGTAAAAATTCCAAATTGACAGATACGCTAATATCTGTACCAAACATTTTGTTAATTTGTTCAACAGCTCTTTGACGTTCACAAAGTTGTGTATTTTGATTGGCTTCAATTTCCGAAAATGATATTAATGCTTCCTGTGCAACTAAACGCTCCCTTTTAATTTGTGAAACTGGCACACCTAAATATGATAAACACTCATTATAAATTTTTTCTTTTTCCGTTTGCATATCTGGGAAAACGGACGGGGCACCCGTATTTATAACACCGATTGCGTCAATATTTAGTGAATTATCACCAAAAATAACGGGCATATTACCTTGAAATTGTTTATAAAGATTTTTTAATGTTAATTTTTGTTTTTCATTGCATGTTATAATGCACGGAGTTTTTAAAGCATTTATATTGGTCAATATTGCACTGTCAATATTTGCCAATTTTTGCGCATAAATTGAGACCGTGTTTATTGTCGGTGTCATTAACGTATTATTAAATATCAATACGCTGTCTTTGTTGGTTCGGGTTGCTGTGTAACCATTAACAGCAAATGGACGGCGTGTTATAGGTATTCCATATATATCAAAATCGCCTGCAAGGGTACACGCCAAAGCCGCATTGCCAATAACATCATCGTTAAAATACAGACAATAGCCACGGCTAAATAGCTGTAATTCTATAAATCGTTCTGAAACTGTATTAGGCAAATTATCCCATTTAAAAATGTTCATCGCTATATTTTGCAAACGTACAAAATAATCGTTAAATAAAATTGATGTTGTGACTGTCGATTGGTTAGGTTTAAGTTTATATCCATTTTTAGTCATTTATATTCACCTCACAAAATAGAATTATCACGGGTATAATCACCGATATAATCACCATGCCATAATGTAATCCCATTATTATAAATAGTTTTGATATTCGCAAGGTCATTAAACGGAATGTTACCAGTAATATTACAGCCCTCTGTTTTTACATAATTCCATGATTTACGTCCTGTTATGTTAGGTATTTTAAATTGTTTTGTCATGTATCCATAATATGTAAAATAATCGTCAATTATTTTTGCATATTCGGAACGTATAGACTTATAATTTGCACAAAAAATTTTTCGCTGTAGTGCCGCCCCGATATCAACGGTACTATTGCCAGCAATTTGTGGCGGCATTGCTTTTGCACGATTTGACTGCGCTATCCATGTCGCAATGTTAAAAGCGGTATTGCTAACATCGGGTGCAATATCCAAACCAATACTTAAGGCCGTTTGTCCTGCTGTCATTTTTGGCGTATCAGTTTGTTTTGTTTTTTGTGTACCTGTTTTTAATGCTTTTCCTATAGGGTTAGTTATTGTATTTGTAATATCTGAACCAATGCTAATTACAGACGTTGTTATATTTCCAGCACGGTTAATAATTCCGTCTGTACCAATTTGTGACAAATATGCTTTGTATGCGTCGATGTTATAACTGCATTGCGGATATCCCGAAATTGATAATTTTTCATCATAATTTAAAACACCGCTTGGAGTTAAATAACCTAACGGTATTTCAAAACATATGGGATTTGGCGACATAGTACAATATATATTAAATGTGCAGGACAGCGTGTTAAAATATTCAAAATGTATCTCGGCATAATTGCTATCGCCTGTTGACATCACCATAAAATTATATGGATAAGTATATAATTTATTATTTTTAGGTATATAGCCCTCAAAAACTCCTGTTACGCCATATTTAGGTAATAACCATGTATAGGGGGCGATTTTGCTTTGATCATCTGTGCCAATAACCCTTGCAAAATATTTCGGCATCATAAATATTGATACAATAGCATTTATGTTGTCAGGGTTTTTATCCAAAATAGTTTTGATATAATTGTTAGCCGCTGTTGCTGTGGAAAACGAATTAAATGTCACGCCACTATAAACATTTCCATATAATGCACCTGTTACGGGGGCACCGTTAATATCAACAGTTGACGCAATAACAATAGATAAATCTGTTAATTCTTCATTTGTCGGTATTGTCTGATTATATGTAATGTAATCCCCTGTTGCTAAATTTTCCTCGATTAAATTATTTCCTATTGTATCATCATTTGTATGTTCACGAACAACAAAACATTTACGCATCGTATAATCAAAATACCATGTCTGCATGACATCTAATTGCACAGTAATAATCGACATATTTATATTAACAAACTGGATATCAGTTATAAACCCATAAAAATACTTTGTGCCGAAATTCTTATTTTGCCATATCACATAGTTACAATTATATAAATTTTCTTGATTTAATGGAACACGTATTTGATTATTTACTGAAATTGGCGTTAAATCAGTAAACGAATAAACAGCTTTATTTATAAAAAAATTATGCTGGTCTGTTTCATTTGCAAATGTATATGTATTTTGATAGGTATTATCAAGAGCAACTCCACGACAAATGCCTAAAAATGTTATTGGTGTTAATGTTGTTAATTCCATTGTATCACCTCATTATTTAAAACGGATGTTATCAATACCGTTGTTATTTAATATATCATTGTCCGTTAAAATATCTGTATAATATGCTATACGATATATTTTATAAGCCCCGTTTGCATACAATTTTTCGCCTGCGGCTTTTCCACCAATAGAAGGTAGTGTAGTTGTTTTTTTATAATTGGATAACGGTAATTGTACAGATGATAAATACACACCATTAACATAAAATGAAAATTCACTACCATTATACAATATAGTTATGCCATATTTTGTGTTAATTTTATAATTATATGGTTCTGTATATAAATAAGCATTAGATTGATTGTCATATATTCCAGCACTTATTCTGTTGTTTTGTGTAAATATCTTAAAACCTTGATTATATAAATTTAATATGTTTTGTTCATCTGTAGTTTTATTTGTAATTTCTAAAAATATTTCAAAACAAAAGCTATTGTCCGTTAAATAACGGGGTAATCTTATTGAATTTGGTGTTTCTGTTTCTGTAGTAGCCTGTTTTATATAATGATTTGCACCTATTGTTACACCACTTGCATTATATCGTGTGGCTATTTCATTTGTCACAATATCAACCCAAAACATACCATTATTTTTATGATAATTGCCCCAGTTATAAACACCGTCATAAAATAAAATCGGTGTACCACGATATCCTAACACTTGTGGGGTTATTTTTGCTTCACCATTCCCACCGCCACCCGTCTTAAAAGACATATCAGAAAATGAACCCGTTACCATTGCAACGCCTGTTCCATTTATATATAGTGTGCGGTTTCCGTCAATGTAGCCATAATTCATTAAATTGACTGTTGTGCCTGTGGGAATTGATATAACACCATCTGCGCCTTCTGTACATTCGGCATTTGATGTACTGGCAAAAATTGTATTGCTTCCGCCATTACGGATAACAAAATACGGGTATAAATGTTCAAATTTTACAACTGTTACGCCATTAACAGTTATTTGTTTTTCGGGTTTTGAAATTGTCATAATATTTCACCTCTTAAAATTTGTTCCACGTGGAACATTTTCCACGTGGAACATTATTTTTACTGTACAGTGACCTCCGCTGTAGCTGATTTTGTGGGGTCGAAAATAGAAGTTGCTGTTACGGTTAATTTGGTTGCAGTTTCAGCTGTGGAGACTGTGAGTGTACCGTCTGCCAATATTACGGCATTTGTGCCGTCTCCGCTAACTTCCCATTTTACGCTACTATCTGCAAAACCTGTTGAATGTATTACAGCTGTAAATTTAACGCTGTTACCCTTTACCACTGTTGCAGTATTAGGTGATACTGCGATTGAAGTAATTGCGGGCGTTTCTGTGGTAAACAGAATTGCATTACAAAATGGTGATGTACTGAATGTTTTCCAGTTATGATAATAGTAAGTCCAGTACAGACCCACGGGTGAAAAGATATCAGACATAAAAATATTGTTGTCAAAAATCATAAAGTAATTTCTGTCAACCATTACGCCAACAACACTATTTAATCTCTGCATTTCCGCTGGTGTAATAGGTGTGTAATCAGAATTTTCAGCAAACAACATTGCAAGGCGTTCATTATCCAGAATGCCAAAACCGTCAACGCCAATCTGTCTGCCCAAAAGTTCTGCCTTTGTCATATTAAATGACAGTGCTAGCACTTCAACGTCCATAATAGCGTTGAAATTTGTGGGTATAATCATATACATATCTGGCAAATCGGTATTTGTGCGGACGTGTGCATGGTTAAATTCATCGGAAATATAACGAATTTTCATTCCGTAATTAACCATTGTTGCCGCAACTGCCCTTGCGTTGCCCGTTGTGGGCTGGGGCACATTAACTGCATACATTTGTCCTGCAAGTATATTTCGGGCAAGCATATATTTCATGACGATAAACTCATCATAATTTGCACCCGTGTAAACCTGCTGAATAATGCGGCTGATAAGTTCGTTTACACCCTCAAAACTTAAAAAAGCCTGTCGGAGCTGTGCTTCACTAACCGTTGTGGGATAAAATTTTTGAAAATTCATGGAATGAAAAACAGATTTAACATCGGGGATATAACGCTTAAAATCTGTATTTTCAGTTTTTGCGGGGTCATATGTGTACGGTTCAGCCATGGAAACGAAAATTTCTTCAATAGTTTCGCCGTATTCCATTAGACCGCGTTTGAATACGCTCCACGGATTTTCATACATTTTTGAAGTAATAATTGCTCGTCCAATACGGTTAATTAACGAACCCAAAAATGCGTTAGAATTTCCTTGGAAATTTATAATTGCATTTCCAAAATCTTTAAGACTCTGAACATCACCGCTGTGTACAACGGGCATATCATTCAACCCAGCATTAACCGCAAGACTGTTCAGCATATCTGCTGTATTGATTTCTGAAATTGATTTTGTTTTACGGGGTATAGTAGGCATTTTAAATCACTCCTTTTTATTAGTAAAGAATATCCTCGATATTTTTGATTTCATCGTCATTATTAACGATTTCAATTTCGGCATTATTTTCTGTATCTGATTTATCAGTGTTGCCGCTGAAAAAACGATTGATATAATCAGAATGCAGTTTGTCATATTTTTCTTTCCACTCTCCGCCGTCTGATTTACTTCTTATATCTTCAATTTCTTCACGCTCCTTTTTTAGTTCTTCAATTACTGCCGTTTGTTCATCGCTGGCGGTTTCGGGTATCAGTTTCCCAATGCGTTCAGCAAATTCCTCAGTTGTAAACATATTACCACCACCTTTTTAAATAGTATATTAGTTTTGCTTTTTTGGGTAACGGTACGGGTACAATATTTTTTAAATAATCATACCAATAACGGGCTTGTGTTGCACGGGCTGGCTGGTTAATATTTGTGGGGTGTTCATAGTACCACAAAAAATAATTAGCCAATATTTCGGGTGTTTCTGTGGAATGTGCAAACGCCATAAATGTTATGGGTGGGTCAACAATAGGTGCGTTCTGATTTCTGAACCACTGTTCATTATTGTTTATTTCCCACGTTATGCGGTCTAATTCTCGGTCGGGATTTTCCCAATTATCCCCAGCCCAGTTGATATATTTTGTTGCTGGTGTCCATTGGGTCAACCCATAACCCTTTGTATAATCGACCGTTAAATTTTCCCATATGTTCGGGTTTATGGTGCTTTCCGTCTGCATATTTCCCAACATGGCGGCGGTTGCGTTTAGGGTATAGCCTTTTGCATTAAAATTCGCCCAGATAATTTTTGCGTTGTTTTGCATATCGGCTAGCCCTAAATATGCGTTGCTTGCAACCCACGCCATGTTTACACCTCTTTTACATTGTTCCACGTGGAACATTCACCCTATAATAATTATACAATATTTATAGCATTTTGCAATAATTTTCTGTAAATTGTAATTGTAAACAAATTATGAAAATTTACTAAAATTACAGTAATTTATACATTGTTGGGTATGTCTTTATTTTAGTTTCCATGCTCACAAATTTCAGTGATGAAAATTTCATATTTTTAGCTATGAATTTTGCAATGTAATCTTGCTTAATCAATAAAACTGTATCGGCGGCCATATCTTTAATATTTATTGCATATCGTTTTGCACATTGTTCCTGCCATTTATCAGAAATAATAATATAGTTAGTTATACGGTCGTGATACATTCCAAAATTTTGTCCGTCAATTCGTATAGTACAAATATACATATTTTTATTATGTAATTTTGAAATAAAATCGGTTTCGTTTTGGTCTGAATATTCGCCTGCATTCGCATAACTGCCGTAATCGGAATTAGCTATCATTTGTGAAAATTTAGAACTATTTTTCTTTTCTGCCAATTCCTGTGATATAACCGCATTGTAAAATACAACGTTACCATTATGGTATATTTCACCTTTTGCAACTCTTGGGATATTAAATGCGTTGTGCATATGATATGGGTTATAAAAATTGGTATTGTTACCCATCATAAAACAAATAACTTTGTCTGTATCACGGTCAATAGTGTGATAAATATTTAATAATAGATCGGGTTCATGCCAACCGTTTATATAACCTGTGTTATTTTCCAATGTGTATTCATCAAAAAATATGTATTTTACATTTTGAAATGATCTTCTTTTTATTACTTTCATTTCCGTTAATGCAAAACAGTAGCAAAATACTTCACCATTTATATATCCGTTTTCTTTATCAAACGTAATTTCATATTTTCCAAATTCATTTGTTATTACTTTATCTAATGCTTTTTCTAAAACGCCATTTTTCTTCTCAATTTGTGTTCGACATAGATATACAAATTCTTGTTTAGTCTCGATACATTTTTTAATCATATATTTTAATGTACCATATGATTTACCTATTGACCGCACACCATTAACCAAAATAAAATTGGCGTTGTATGTCAATAATGGATTTATTTCAAAATACATTTAGCATCAACCTTTCAAAAATAATAGGACTACAAAACAAATACGCCGCCGTTACCAATGGGAATAATCACGGCGCAACTCAATGCGTGGTTCCCGTGACTAACAATCGTATTTTAATATTGTAGTCCTACTATATAATAGTATATTATATAAATTTACGTTTGTCAAGCCTTTGTTATTGTAAATGTTGTTTTTTCGGGTATCTGCCCACCTGCAACGTGTATAAAACGCAACTTGCCGCCGTATGTTGCACCCTCTTCAAAATTTTCATATGTTACTCCTTCATAGCATGTTTTTGGCATTCCTGCACACGTGATATTTAATTTCCCGTCAATTTCTTCAATATACGTTTTCTGACGAATAAATTTTGCTCTTGTAAATTTGCTTTCAATTTTCCATGCCCCTAACTCCACATCATCTATTTGCAAACCCTCTGGAATTTCTGTTCCCTCTAAATGCAAACTGTCTGTGTCAGCATAAATAAAACGGTCGAAAACCATTTGCGCAGATGTAATTGTTTTGTAACGGGCGTATGCTGTGCAAAATGTTGCAACGGGTATATAAACACTATCCCTTGTGGTCGGCTTTTCATTTTTATATTTTACTATTCCATTTTCCAATACTGGATATTTACTGCATATATTCGGATTTAACCCAAATTTTCCATATAGTGCATTTTGCATTAGTTTCGCTATAGTTCGCAAACCTTTATTGCCATCAATAGTTGCTTGCCGTTTTATTGCATACCATTTGTCAATATAATCTTTAAATAATTTATCGGTTGACCTAAATTTCCAACCCCCTAAATACTCAACATTATATAAATCATATTGTTGTTTAATCAATTCTAAATCAACGTTTGTTAATGTCATTTCAATTATTTCATCATTACTACTAATTAAATATTCTGTGCTAATAAACATTAAATTATGCTTTAATTGAATACACGGGATATGACCCTTTTTTAACTCAAATTGGCATCGTATTTTTTGGATATATACGTTAAATAATTCATCGATCTGATATTCACCATCAAAATGTATGCCCGTACCATATGGTAATTTTTGTGTATATAATACATATGGGTATAGACTGTTGACATCTAATACAATGCCCTCTTTAACTTGTTTACTTTTATATTTTGGATTTAGATATGTAAAACCGCCTTTATATGATTTTCTGATATCTGCGTCAATGTCATAATCAATTATTGGAAAATATCTTTTGAAATTTTTTGTTCCTAAAATTTTCTTATAATCTGCAAGGGCATTTGAACCCTGTGTTTGTTTACACAAATTTTGTTCAAATAATGATTTTAAAGATTTTGCAACAATTACAACATCGTTTTGTATGTATTCTATTTCTTCTTGCGTTAATTCATGCCCTTGTTGTCGGTCTGCATCATAGTCAATATGCAATTTTGATATTGGCAATCCAAACGCTTTTGACATTGCATCAACACTCAACGGAATAATTTTCAAACTGTCAATTATTTTAACTGATATTAAATCCCCTTTTGCGTCCACATCAAAGCCAATTTCCATACTATAAAATTGTCCAGTATCTGACATTAAAATATTAAAACTGAATTGTTTTAATTTCTTGCGGTCATGTACGTATTTATAACCGTGGGTCAACAAATAATATATTATAAATTCCCCGTCAAATTTCAAATTATGAAAATAATATGTGCCTTGATTTTGTTGCATAAATTCAAATAAAAATTCAATGTTATTTCCATAACTAAATCTTTCGGTTTCAATTTCACACAATGCAACAGCCCAAACCCTACAATCATTAGGATTTGTTATCGTTTCAAAATCTGCTGTATATGCTTGCATTGTTATCACTCCGCTTTTATTTTATACCATTGTTCGGCTAAACGGTCAAATAATTGATCATCTGATAATGTTAAATCATATGTAAATTCTATAGTCATATCAAAATTTTGATAAAATTGTTGTACAACTTTGTCAGCGCCTAAATTTTCCAAATGTTCAACAAATTTTTCTACTTTTTCTGTATGACCGTAACGCCTATAAATTGCGGTAATATAATTTTGCATATATAAATCTTGTTTATCTTCATAATATTGACCCGTTAATCTTTTTTGCAACATTGCTAAATATTTCTCGTAATCGGCTACACTCCTTTTTCCAAAATCAAATTTTGGGACTTTTTGCTCTTCTTCTCCTTTTCCCGTTGTCTCCTTTTTTGTACCAGTTCTCATGTGCTCCAAATATTTCTTATGCTCATATTCAGCCTGTTGTTGTAAATTTCTGATTTGTTGTATCTCCCATTTTGTTAATGCTAAACCCTTTTCAGATACCTTTATTTCTTCTGCACCTTTTTTCAAAAATGCTTTTGCCCTCTGCATCGCTTTATTGTATTCTTTACGTGTTGTAATATTTTCTCTTAACTCTTTTACATTTAATCTTTCGGGCATAAACGCTTGTAAATTTTTTCCTTGTTTTTCAATGCGTGTTAATTTTGAATTAAATTGACGTACTGTATTGCGTAAATTAGTTACGTCTTTTTCACTCCAACGAATTTTACTTTTTGTTTTTGATTTTGGTATAAATTGCTCCATTTGTTCAGAATTATTTTTTACTCTTGTGACAACCTGTTTATCCCTATTTTTCCGCTGATTTTTACGCTTTCCACGTTTCGCCATATTTCCTCATCACCTTTCGATATACAAAAGCCCCTCGTCTCGATTTTTGGGTACAACATAAACGCTGTAAATAAATCGTCAACAAAAATATCGGATTTTAATTTTTTGGATAACGTTTCTCGTAACTCCAAATTATACGTGTCTATGCGATGTATAAATTTTGATACGTGTAATTTAGATGTAAAATAAAACTTGTACCCGTCTATTTCATAATAATACGGGGACTTAACTAAATTCCCGTAAAACACGCCGTTTCTTGACATCATAATATATCACTTCCTTTTGATAAAATAACGGCGGCGTTATCAGCGCCGCCGTGAGTTACGGAATTATAAGAGAGATTTTTAAATTTAGCTATATGAAACTAACGAAATTATTTAGGACATCGGAACCACCCTCTTTCATAGCCGCTATTACTTTTCAATAGTAAAGGTCAGAATATTGTTAGTACCCTTGTGCACCTGTTTAGGCTTAATTGTAATAGGCTCGTCCCAATTATCGGGCGTGCCGAAAATGTCAAACATTTTGCGGAGTGCATTGAAAAAACCAAATGAACAAGCAACAAAACTTTCGCCCTTTGTATCAAAAATAATGGTTCGGGGAACATTTGTTATCTCGCCTGTTTCCTCATTGATAAGCTCAACCATTTCAACGTAAACATCCTTAATAGTAATAGGCTCGTTCACATGGTCAGAAATACGGTTGCTACAATTTGACACTGCATTAAACAGCTGGGTTTTTTCCTCTTTTGTTGCACACATAAGAGTTGTAAAACAGTCTGTATGCTGACCTGCAATTATAAGTTCATTCATCGTTGTTAATCCTCACTTTCAGTAGCGTTGATAATAGGGGCGTTCTCGGTTTCAATAACCTTGCCGTTAAAAGTAATGACAGACGGGTCAATTTTGTAACGCTGTTCAAAAGTCTTGACCCCAAGTATAACAATGCTGTCAACGTCCTTTATAACAGCTTTCAGCCGCTTGCTGGCTCTGGTAAGCGATACCCTTTCGCCTGCATAAATAATGGGGTCGTTTTTTGTAAACTTGCCGTTTTTAACTGTACCATAGTTTACCTGGGTGTTAATCATTTTAACAATCATGTTCTTTATTCTCCTTTGTAATGTTTTTCGTACTCTTTCTGAGTACATTATTAGTATAGCATATAATTTCAGAAAATGCAAGTGTTTTTCCTAAAATTCATAATTTGTTTACATTTGTAACTATTGCATTTTGAATGCCAATTTGATACAATTTAAGAGAGGTGAAATATTTTGAAATGCTTTATAAAATCTTATGAAAATTTGCGCGAGTTTATTGAGTATGATTTATACTATTTTAATATTACATATCATAACTACTTAAACGGTTACAAAACGGAACAAGACTTTAATAATTATAATTACGCTATGACAAAAATACTAAATGTATTTTCGTCCATATTCCCAGAATACTATTTTAAAATCGTTCTTAACAAAACATTCAACGACTTTGAAGTTGAGGTATGGCATACAAAAACTATTTTCAAACCTGCTAAAATGATAGATACTATAAAATAATTGTTCCACGTGGAACAAAATAACGGGAGCGTGTGCCGCTCCCGTTTTATTTTATGGTATGTTCATTTTAAAAATCTTTGCATATGTAATTAAATGCTTGCGGATATCGCATGCACATTCAGTCGTGATTATTTCCATATCATACGCAAACATAGCCAGCATATTATCTAATGTTATAAAATACTGTTTAGCAACTTTTTTATAATGACGCATGACGGCTAATAAATACGTTTCAATACACGTCCTAAATGTTGGGTATTTATCCATTAACTTCAATAAATTATTCATCGTCTTTATTTTCCTCTTCCTCGCTTAAATCTACAAAAAATATACGTTCACCTAAAAAATGAGCCGCCACAACATCACATAAAATCATAGGTAAAACAGCGATTAAACTACTGATAAATATAATTTGCAAAACGTCCAACATTTTTTGTTTTCACTCCTTTATCAATCTAATTTATTATGTGACGAGCTTGCAACCGCTCTAAGCCACATTACCACGGCTTGAGCCGTGTTACTTTACTGTGCATACTACATTTACTTTATTTTTTTGTGTAACCTCAACCAAATCAACACGGGAATATCTGAACTTTTCATCTAATTTAAGAACCTTTTCAAATGTAAAATTTTTAATTCTATAAAATTTCTTTTCATTAACATCATAAAATATGCCATCAATTTTGCAATCATCACTCATTAAGAATGCTAAGTCCATAAAATACATTTTTCATTACCTCATTTTTCATTTGTTATTTTGTAATCATTTCTTGATTACATTTATATTATACCACACCATACTAATTTTGTCAATCTTTTTTCACTCAATTTTGCACGAAAATTTTGCACAAATTTTGACGCAATTTTTTGAGCGATTTTTGGCGTGCATTTCGTGGGGGGATTTTGGAGTGCAGTTTCTGGAACATA
>OMAD01000374.1_pt1 | contig 15710 bp, 13 predicted proteins | sample 1644581 | NCBI WGS metagenome assembly OMAD01 (sample SAMEA103958120, study PRJEB25191) | human gut metagenome | biome: human-associated habitat [ENVO:00009003]; feature: intestine environment [ENVO:2100002]; material: feces | place: Germany | collected 2013/2015 | reverse complement strand
GTCCGCCGCCCTTTGTTGCATGATGGATATGCCAGTTATTACGGCATCCCGGCTCAAAAGTCACATTTGCAAGAAAAAGCCCGCACTTAGGATCAGTCAGCGGATTCAGGAAAGAATCACCAATAAAATACTTAGCATATGCTGTATTTGCCTGACCTGTTCCGAAAACATTCTGCTTTTCAAAATCATCCTTATCCATAAATTTCATGATAATAACACCTCTTCTTTCATAAAAATGTAAATTATTTGATACCTGTATGATACGACTTGAAGTTAGCTTTAGGGCAAGAGGTTTATGAGATTTTATATAAATTTTTGCACAAATGTGATGTCTGGTCATGTGATGTCTGGTCTTACGCTCTTGTGCGCCGACTTGCGTTTTGGACTTTCTCCTGCCTCCCTGAAGTGGTAATCTAAAAGTAGACACCAACCCAATTATTGTAGACATTATTTATATATAAGAGTACCATTTTTTATAAGGTAGTCACTTATACAATAATGGAATCATGGAGGTGTCACATGAAGCACAGTTTAGAAGAAAGAATGGATATAGGACGACGTATGTATTTACACGAGATTACTTATAAAGAGGCTATGGAGATTTATGGTCTTAGTGAATCCTGTGCACATAAATACATGACAGATTATAAGAAAGCACAAGGAATTCCTCTTGCTAATACAGTGCCTAAAATGAAAAATTCAGCAGTCTTAAAATCATTGTCTTCACCTGACATTGATACATATATGGCTATGTCCAAAGAAGAATTAATAAATGAACTTATTATAGCTAAAGCGAATGAATTAAGGGCAAAAAAAGGATACGAAGTGAAAGGAGCTGGTGCAAACAAGGAGTACAGTATTTTAAACAACAAGAATACGAAATCATAATGGAAATGTCATCTCAATTTCCTGTTAAGCATCTATGTGATGTTCTGGATATTAACAGAAGTGGATTTTATAAATGGAAAAAACGTTTAGAAAAACCTTCTGACAAATTAAAAACTTTAGTATCCAATCTTATATTATTTAAGGAATATCATAGTAAATATCCATCACATGGATATAGATGGTTAAATGCAAAAATTCGTCTGGATACAGGACTTATGGTATCAGATCAGTATGCTCATAAGCTATGTAAAACAGCGGGCATAGTAAGTGTTTCCAAGCATTATCGATACAAAAAGCCAGGAGATCCTTATCGCATTTATCCAAATCTTCTACTGACAGGATTAGATATAACAGGACCTTTACAGTGTGTTGTAAGTGATATGACCGCATTTCATTTAAAGGGAAGTTATTATGAACTAACACTTTTTATGGATTTATGGAACAATGAAATACTTTCATATTCACTTTCATCACGAAAAGGTGATCGTATGACATATATTCACGGGTTAGAAGGATTAATTGAACTTAAGAAGAAAAATCCAGATCTTGAAATGGTGTTACATACTGATCAAGGATCTGTATATTCTTCAAAAAGTTTCAATGAATTATTGCCACTATATAACATAGTTCATTCAATGTCTCGAGCTGGTACTCCAACAGATAACGCTGCCATGGAAGCAATCAACGGTTGGATCAAAGCAGAGATATTTAATGATTTCCATCTTACAGGTAATGAAAATATAACATATGAGGTGGAGAACTACATCAGATTCTTCAATGAAGAACGTCCGGCATACTCTCTGAATTATCTGACTCCAAAACAGTATAGGGAGTATTATGCTCATTAAATGATGTATAAAAATATAAAGTGGTGTCTACTTTTTGTTGACTAGTACACTTGCCCGCTCCTTTTGGACTTCCGCGCATCTCCCCTCCACTTCAAAGTCCAATCCACCGCTATTTCTCGCTCCTCCACGCAAAAAAGGCGGATTGCAAAGCAATCCGCCAGTCTCATTCCGCCAATTCTAATCCGCCAGTCCAATTCCACTATTTCCATGCCAGTCATCAGCCAATTCCACCAAGTAAAGCACCTGCAATAAGTGCAACAAGTGAAAGTGGAACAAGGACATATTTGCCAAGTGGTACAAACCACTTCCCAATAGGCTTATCTGCACCTGCATTAACAGCATCAACAGCAAACTTCTTTCCTGCAACCCAGAAGAACATAATTGCTGCGAGCATTGCGCCAAGTGGGCAGATGTAGATAGATACTGCGTCCATCCAGCCTGATACAATACCCTGTATTACAAGTGACACAACACAGCCAGCCACTGCGATAATTCCAACAGATGCAACACGGTTAAACTTAAGCTTCTCCTGAATAGTTGCTACCGGAGCTTCATACAGATTAACAAGTGAGCTCATGCCGGCAAACAGAACACATACATAGAATACAATTCCTACAATCTTGCCACCCGGCATACCATTAAATACATTTACAAGATAGATAAACATCAGTCCGGGACCACCTGAAGATAATTCGGCACCGCCTGCTGCCATACCCGGAATAATAACAAATGCAGCTAATAAAGCAGCAATAGTATCAAATACTGCAACATTTCTTGCAGAAGAAACAACATTTTCCTTATCACTAAGATATGAACCATAGATAACAGTTCCGTTACCTGCAATAGACAGTGAGAAGAACGCCTGACCAAATGCATATATCCAGAGCTTTATATCAAGAAGTCCCTTAGGGTTAAGTGTAAAAATGTATTTATAACCTGCACTTGAACCTGGAAGTGTGAAAATGTATATTCCAAGACCTACAAACATGATGAAAAGCAAAGGCATCATGACCTTGTTTGCTTTCTCAATTCCACCTGCAATACCAAGTGCCATAATAACAGCAGTTACAACCATCGCGATTATAAGCCACATATTATTGCCAAATGAGCTTGCTGTACTTCCAAACATACCACCAATAGCTGACATATCATTGCCCATTGCTGAAAGCTTTCCAGAAAATGCAAGATAAGTATATTTGAATATCCAGCCAACAACTACAGTATAGCCCATTGCCAGAGCCAGTGAGCCAAGCACAGGAATAAAACCAATTGCCTCACCTGCTTTTCTCTTTCCTGTACGCATCTGCATACAGTCGCCAAATGCTTTAATAGGTCCGCCCTTAGTTGCACGGCCAAGTGCCATCTCCTCGATAACACCTGTTGAACCTATCAATATTACAAATAATACATAAGGTATTAAAAATGTCATACCACCCCATGCAGATACCATATATGGAAAACGCCATATATTTCCCATTCCTACTGCCGAACCGATACAGGCAAGAATAAAACCTGTACGGCTCTTAAAGCCATCTCTTTCCAATTCAATTCCGTTATTTCCCATAGCTTTAGTTCCTTTCTTCCTCATATTATGAATAGCCGTATTCGCTATACATTTTCCTGCAAAGATATCTTATACGCAAAAAAGGCAAAGAAACCATTACCCCTTCCGGGTCATGGCTCCTTTGCCTTTGATGTCTGTATAATATACCATTGTGTTATTCCTGTAAAATACATGTTGGTTATAAAACCATAACCAGAAATAATAGTTAAACTACATAATCCACATCTGTGCCAGATACATCACAACTGGCATTGTAATAATTGAAAACAGCGTTGACAGGCAGACCATACATACTGCCCGCTCATAATCCTGCCCGAATTTCTGTGCAAATATTGCCGTACTCGTTCCAACCGGTGTTGCCGCAGCAATCAGTGTAATCATTCCAATCTGACCGTGTCCCGCCGGTATAATATAAAGCACAAGCAGTGTAAGCAGCGGAATTATTATAAGCCTGACAAACGATGCCAGATACAGGGACGGATTAAACAGTAAGTCACGGATCCTGACACATGACAGATAATATCCCAGTACTATCATGGCTGCAGGTGTATTAAGTGCCGCAACTCCAGCCATCGTGCTGTTTATTACACCTGGCAGTTTAATTCCCGTAATAAAAAGAAACAGTCCTATAACAAGTGATATTGTCACAGGATTGACGAATACCTTTTTTATATTTATCATATCCTTGCGGCGGGTTATTATCACAATTCCATATGTCCACTGCAACAGATTAAGAATACTTGCAAATGATGCAACATAGAATGCCGCTTCATTTCCAAATACCGCAGTTACAAGTGGAATTCCGATAAATCCTGCGTTACAGAAAGCCGTTCCAAAGTTGTCTATCGGCTTTCGCATGCCGTATATTATATATGATACAGCTATCGCCACTGCAAATGCAGCTACAGCCAGTACCGCCGACATAAGAAGTCCATACAGCTTCTCCATCGTGAAATCTGTTATATAGCTTCTTATAATTACACACGGAATAACCGCATACAGTAGAATATTGGCCATATCCTTACTGCCATGTTCTGTAAGCAGACCTGTTTTAGACAGAATCAGTCCCAGAATCATAAGAATAAACATTATAAATGTCTGCGTTAATAATATTTGTGTTATCATAATCGTAAATATCCTGATTTCTATATTATGTTAATTGTAATTTTTATAAAATACTACATACAAGAGAGGTGCGAACATGGAATTATATCAGCTCAGGCAGTTTCAGGCTGCCGCCAGACACAAGAATATGACCCGTGCTGCCAGTGAACTGTGCATAGCACAGCCGGCATTAAGCAAGACAATCCATAAGCTTGAAGAAGAATTTGGCGCACAGCTTTTTATCCGTAATAAAAAAGGACTCGAATGTACCCGTCAGGGAGAAATTCTGCTTGAATATGCAGACAGAATACTGGCTCTTTCAGAAGATGCTGCGCGTGCTGTCAGTGAAAGTCTTGGCGATGCAGGCGAAATAAGGCTCTGTCTCCGCTCAAGTGCAGTTCTTGTCAGCAATGTACTTAAAGATTTTATCCATGAGCACCCTCATGTCAGCTTTTCAATATCTTCTGAACCAAAAGGGTGTGACCTGCTGATTGACTCTGTCTCATCAGCTTATGATATTCCAGACAATGCACATCTTCTTATGACAGAAGAAATCTGCCTTGCCGTTTCATCATCACATCCACTTGCCCATACCGGACACATATCAGTAGAACAGATGATGAATGAGAAATTCATTGACCTTGCAGATACTCCATCTTATGCCGGAGTGTTCAATTCAATATTCAGCAAATGTAAGAAAACTCCTCAGATAGCCTACTCATGCAATGATTACATATTACAGGGCAAACTCATAAGTCTCGGTCTTGGAGTATCATTTGTTGCCTCTGTAACATGGACAAGCAGCAGCCTTCCTGAAAACATAAGTCTGCTGCATATAGATGACTGTCCACATTTCAGAAGCATTTATTATCAGCCGCTTGGCTCATTCTGCTCAGAAAATCAGCGAATCTTCGAGCACCAGCTTGAAGAATATTTCAAAAATTTGAATAATTAATGCACCTCTAATGGTGTGTCTTCACCGGCTGCAAACTGCACAACACTCTTAACTGAAGACTCAACCATATCAGACACAGCCTGATCTGTGAAAAATGCAACATGAGGTGTGACAATAGTATTCTGGAAAGACTTAAGTATGATGTAATCGTGATTAACAACAAGGTCATCATACTTACGGTCTGTACGGATAAATTCATCCTCACCCTCACAGCAGTCAGTTCCAACTGAACCAATCTTGCCACTCTCAACAGCCTCAATCAGATCCTTTGTATCAACAAGCGCGCCCCTTGCCGCATTTATAAGGATAACGCCATCCTTCATCTTTGCAATTGAATCTTTATTAATCATATGATATGTCTCATCACTTAAGAAAGTATGAAGCGAGATAATATCTGCTCTGGCATACAATTCATCAAGAGTTACATACTCAACATTTTCAAGGTCTTTTGCAGGGTATGGGTCATACGCAATAATCTTACAGCCAAATCCTGAAAGATTCTTAATTACTGCCTTTCCAATTCTTCCTGTTCCGATAATACCTACTGTCATATTCTGCATTTCACGTCCACATATAGGACCAAGTGAATAATCTGCTGTGTGTGAACGCATCATTACATACAAAGCCTTGCGGATACACATAAGCATAAGCATTACTGTATAATTGGCAACTGAATATGGCGAATATCCGCTGTGTGCAACACGGATTCCAAGGCGCTTTGCTGCCTCAAGGTCAACACTGTTATATCCGATTGTCCTGAAACCGATGTACTTTACACCCTCTGCTGCAAGCTTTTCAAGAACAGGTGCTGACAAGTCACACATGCCATCGCACACCGACATAGCCTCACAGCCTTTGACACTTTCTATATCATCTGCTGTAAATCCGCTCCTATTAATCTGTAATTCCACCTTGTATACATTTGCAAATGTATCAAAATACTGTTTTTCATCTTGACGAACGCTGAATGCTGCTATCTTCATAACTTTTCACTCCTCCTACTTAATCCACTCATATGTAAGTTTTCCAAGAATTTCGATTCCCTTAACAATCTGCTCATCAGAAGGTGTCGAATAATTAAGTCTGAATCCATTAGACTTCTGGTTCTCATCTGCTAAGAACGCTGCTCCCGGAACTGAGAGAACACCTCTGTTAATAGCCTCCCTTACAAATGGTGCAGAATCCATTCCCTCTGGCAGGAATGCCATTACGAAAAGTCCGCCCTCAGGGTGACCGAAGGTTACTGAAGGATGGAATTCCTTCTTCATGCACTCCATCATGAGATTACATTTGTGCTCATACACCTTTCTTGAATCCTCAAGATGTTTGTCAAAATCATAGTTATTAATATATTCATTACAAATGTACTGGAAAAGGACAGTTGAATGTACATCTGTGCATTGTTTTGCAACTGTAAGCGGTCCTGTGAGCGACTTGTTAAATACAAGAAAACCAAGACGGAATGCAGGTGCCATTACCTTTGAGAAGCTTCCTGCATATATAACCCTGCCTTCTGTATCCATCGACTTGATAGTTGGCACATTTTCACCTGCAAATCTTAATTCACCATAAGGATTGTCCTCTAATATTGCGATATCATATTTGCAGCAAAGCTCATATACTTTTTTTCTCTTTTCAAGAGAAGTTGTAATTCCTGTAGGATTCTGGAAAGATGGAATTGTGTATAAAAGCTTTGCATCAGGATTAGCCTTTAAAGCCTCCTCAAGCGCATTTATATTCATTCCGTCCTGCTCCATTGGGATTCCTACAAGCTTCGCACCGTAAGAGCGGAATGTATTAAGGCAGCCTACAAATGCAGGCTCTTCAGTAAGCACAACGTCTCCTTCATTAACAAGTGCCTTAGTTGTAAGGTCCGCACACTGCTGTCCGCCTGATACTATGAAAAGCTCATTATTCTCGAAATCAAAGCATTCCTTCTTCTCAAGATATTTCTTCATAGTATCACGCAGAGGTGTATAACCTTCACTCAGTCCATACTGTAATAAAGAGACAGGATTCTCGCCAAGTCCCTTTGCTGCTATCTCTTCTATCTCCTTGCATGGGAATGTCTCTGCTGACGGATTGCCACCACCAAAAGATATAATATCCTTGCTTGCTCCTAACTTAAAAAGTTCTCTTATCATCGAACCATGAACACCTGATAAACGATTAGAAATCTCGTATTCCATATATATTTCCTCCTTAAAATACTTGCTAATGCAAAAAAAGAGCCAGAATCCCCTAAAGACTTCCGGCTCCTTTGCCCTTGATAAATGTATCATACCCCCATGTGTCATTCCTGTAAAATACATGTTGGTTATAAAATCATAAATCATAGTAATAGTTATTATTCGTATTTTTTATATACTTGTTTATTATATATTGTTATGATATAATTCCTAGTGCTACCCCTCCCATACCTGGTAGAGAAAGGAGGTGGATTGCTTGGATGCACTAGTGTCCTTGATTATCTCTATCTTGGCAAATATAGCTTCTTACTATATCTGCAAATGGCTGGACAGAGATAACAGACGGTAGCCAGCCTGGGGACTAAGCCACCCTGCCAGAACGGAATAGAAAACCCCACGAGCCCTAACTCGTGGGGTTTTCGTAGATTGCTTGAATGCACTACTTGTATCCAATGACATTCTATCACATGCCATCAGACATTACAAGTATATTCTTTTTCTTTTCAAATATTATAAAATTATCAGACAACTTTTCACTTATCCCAGCTTCCCTCTCCTCTTAAGATACACGAATGCTGCGACGCATATCATAACTGATAACACCGAGCCTGCTGGTGCGGCAAGTCCCATCGGAAACAGCGTACCCGGGAACAGCTTTGAAGCAAGATAAGACCCTGGAACTCTCACAAATGTAATCGAAATTATATTATGCAGGAATCCGATATAAGACTTTCCATATGCTGCAAAATATCCGCTGAAGCAGAAATGCACACCTGCAAACATTGTATCAATTATGTAGCTTCTCATATACTGCGTTCCAAGTAAAACCACATTTGAATCAGAAGTAAACAGACCAATAAGCCCGCCAGCAATAAACTGCATAACTATTGCCACCACAATTCCATATGTGCATGTTATAAATGTTGCGTATTTCAGTGTCAGAGCCGCGCGGTCATGCTTTCCTGCACCTATATTCTGTGCTGAAAGCGCTGAAACTGTCGCAAGCATAGACGATGGAATTATGAATATTGCACTTATCATTTTCTCAACAATACCCACTGCTGCCGATGTATCAAGTCCCCTGTGGTTGGCAATCATCGTTATTATAATGAACGCAACCTGAATACAGCCGTCCTGTATTGCAACCGGAATTCCGACCTTTAATATCTCACCCATTACCTCCCGCTGTGGTTTTAAAGCATTTGCAGACACATGTATTCCGGTCTTTTTCACTTTAATAGCAATTAACGATACTATTACGCTAAGTGTCTGGGCAAGTGTTGTTCCAAGTGCCGCTCCTATAGGACCTAAACTGCATGCACCGATAAACAGATAATCAAGCGCGATATTAGCAGCACATGCAACTGCGATAAAATACATCGGACTCTTGGAATCGCCCATCCCTCTGAATATTGAACTTATAATATTGTAAGCAGTTATAAATGGTATTCCGATAAAGCATATTATAAGGTAAGCAACTGTTCCACTGACAGCCTCCTCAGGAATTGCAATAAGACTGACAATCGGCTTTACAAGTGCTAAAAGAACAACTGTAAGCACAACCGACAATCCCATAAAAAGAGTTATTGTATTACCAATTGCAACACCTGCATTTTCTTTATTATCAGCACCAATCGCCCGGCCGATAACTACCGTTGTTCCCATTGCAAGCCCCACAATAATTACAGTCAGCATATGCATTACCTGACTTCCATTAGACACAGCCGTTATCGAGTCAACGCCACAAAACTGACCTGTTATGAATAAATCGGCCATTCCGTACAAAGTCTGTAAGAAATACGACAGCAGATACGGCAAAGCAAAATATACAATCGTCTTAGATACGCTTCCTGTTGTAAGGTTCTTTTCCATCTTCTCTTCTCCTGATTAAAATGTGCTGTTTTGTCTATTTGCACTGTGTGGACTGGTGTCTGGCTGTATGTGTGCCTGTGTGGACTCTCAGGTTTTCTTCACCTAGTGGGAGTAAATGCCATCATCTGCAATGTCTATTACTGCGAGCGAAAGCAAACGCGCTTCGCTTGAACGAGCTTTCACTCACAGACTTTATGCATATAATGGCATTAACTCCCACACGGCTTAGAAAAAATCGAGTCCACACAGGCACACATACAGCCAGACATCACTACACATATGCTTAATTCAAAAAATAAATTAGCAGCCACCCTCAAAGCAGCTGCCAATATATTAAACCTTACAACCATTGCAAGGTCAACCATTATTCTGTTATTTTCTTTACGGGAATACTTATCTGCCCAAGCCTGCGTTCAGTCTTTCTTGACACAAGCTTATCCCCACACAGTCTCACCATTAATATAATCAGTCATAAAATATACAATCTTGTTCCAAAGCTCATACTCTACAATATGTCTTGTTTCTTTAATTATCCAGAGACATTTTTTAATTACATCTGAAGAATCTCCATCTGCCAGCTCTAACAACTTTTTGTATGTCTTATGCCCCTCACTTTTCTCTTTCTCTGTCCATCTCACTTCTTCGGTATCCTCTATTTTATTAAGAAAAATATACATAAATACCGGCATATCTTTTTCCTGTCTCCATTCCATACATTTATCCTCCATAAAATATGTCATCCTTCCACTGCCATCATAATAAGTATCAATCCAAAAAAAGTAATGCAAAAATACATTAGCACTACATACATATGATCACCTCTTTGTTAAAAACACTATCATATTCACTTTAAACCAACTTTAAATTGTATTTTAAGTCTCTCTGTGCTACTATTTAAGCATAAGAGTTAAACCTAACTTTAGGTCAACCCAATAATAGTGAACATTTTGTGAATTTTATTATCACATTTGTAAAAAACTAATATCATGTAAGCAAGGCTTACGGAAAGCAGGTGTATTATGTACACAATAGGACAGGTTTCAGAAATGTTTAATCTTCCCGTTTCAACATTAAGATATTATGATAAAGAAGGATTATTCCCTTTTATGCAGCGTGCCTCTGGAATAAGACAGTTCTCTGACACAGAAATTGCTGCTCTTAAGCTTATTGAATGTCTCAAAAAATCAGGTCTTGAAATCCGCGACATCAAGCAGTTTATGGAATGGTGTCAGGAAGGCAGCAGAACTTACGAACTCAGAAAACAGCTTTTTGAGAGACAGAGAGCCGCTGTTGAAAAAGAGATGGAAAAAATGCAGGAAACTCTTGATATGCTTACTTTCAAGTGCTTCTATTACGAGCAGGCTATCAAGGACGGCAACGAGGACGGAATACATTCAATGCTTCCAGACAAGCTCCCCGCCGATATTCAGGCTGCCTACGACAACTCACACAAATAATTATTATTTGCTTATTATATTTAACACAAAATATGGAGGCTAATATATGTTCAAATCTTTAGAAGTTAAATATCCTAAGTTTTATCAGGTATTCAGATTCATTATAGTTATAATTGCTTCCGTGCTGTACGCATGGAATTTAAGATGCTTTGCCAAAGTCGCAGACCTACTGCCAGGAGGCTTTTCAGGAGTCTCCCTGTTATTTCAGGCAATCGGACTACGTTTTTTTTATATCAGCATCCCATTTACAATATTCAATGTGGCACTTAACATTTTCCCAGCTTACATTGCCTACCGCTACATCGGCAAGAAGTTTACCATCTACTCAATCGTGGTAATTATACTTTCCAGTGTGCTTGTTGATATCCTTCCTCCATACATTTTTACAGAAGATATCCTGCTTATAAGCGTATTTGGCGGAATTATCAACGGATTTGCAATAAGCCTGTGCCTCAATGTCGGCACTACCACAGGTGGAACTGATTTCATAAGCATTTATTTTTCTCATATTAAAGGAATAGACGCATGGAACTATATTCTTCTTGGTAATGTTGTGATTCTGCTCATCGCAGGCGGACTGTTTGGCTGGTCAATCGCGCTCTACTCAATAATATACCAGTTCTGTAGCACTCAGGTAATCCAGTTCATGTACAAACGCTACCAGAAGATGACATTATTCATCATTTCTGACAAATCCGAAGAAATCTATCACGCCATAAAGAATACAACCAACCACGACGCCACGCTTTTCAAGGGAATCGGCTGCTACGAGGAAAAAGAGCGCACGCTCATATACTCAGTAATCAACTCCGAAGCGAAACGTGAGCTTATCACATTGATTCGCTCAATTGACAAGCACGCATTTATAAATGTGGTAAAAACCGAAGAGCTCGACGGCAGATTTAACGATATTCCACATGATTAATCAGGACACAGAATATTCGCACTCATACCATATTTTAGTCAAATTTCTCCAATAAACTATAGACAATCAATTAACATACACTAAAGAAATGGAGAGATGACTATGATTAAATTAAATAAAATCAAAAGGAATTGCGTAGCCGCAGTTATTCTTACTATGTGTCTTATAACTGCTGGCTGTGCCAGAAATTCAACTTCAATTACTACTGCATCAGGCGGTGAGACTACCATCACTTCAGGCATTACTAAAGAAGACACAGATGTAACACACGCAGATGATGCAGAGAATTACAGAGTCTCCATTACAGGTGATTTCACTGTGACATCTGATACATCAGATGGAGTTACACAGTCAGGTTCTATATACACAATCACAAAGGCTGGTGAATATACAGTAACAGGACTTTTATCAGAAGGGCAGCTTATCGTTGACGCAGGTGATGAGGACGAAATTACTATCGTATTGAACATAACATCTATCACATGCTCAAGTGGTTCGCCTATATATGTTAAAAATGCTTCAGAAGTCAAGATTAAATCAGAAGAGAACTCATTTAACGAAGTAATTGACAATCGTGCCGAAGCTACAGAAGATTCTTCTGATGACGCTGGCAACGCAGCAATCTATGCAACATGTGATTTAAAGCTTGTCGGCAAAGGAGCCTTAGTTGTAACAGGTAATTACAATAATGGTATCCAGAGCAAGGATGACCTTTCTATTAAAAATGTGATTGTTAAAGTTACTGCTGTGAACAACGCAGTCAAAGGCAACGATGCCGTTGATATTGAATCTGGAAATATAATTGCAATCTCCGCTAAAGGCGATGGCATCAAGACTTCTAACAGCAGTATTTCTAACAAGGGCAACCAGAAGGGAATCGTTACAATCACTGGCGGTAACATTGATGTATATGCAGCCTGTGATGGTATAGACGCAGCCTACGGGGTAGATATATCAGGTGACGGTAACTTAAACATCTATACAGATACTTACTCTGAATATAGTGAAGAAGTTACTTCTTCAGGTACATCTACCAGTCGTGACAGTTCTGCTAACAAGACTGCTTCTGCTAATACTGTTTCTTATGTGGCAGCTTCTGACACTATCGCCAACGCACCTGGCGGCTTTGGTGGCGGCAATGCTCCAGATATGAGTAACGGCAACGCTCCCCATATGAACGGCAACTCTGATAGAAATAAGACCGGTGGCGACCGTCCAGGAATGCCTGGTGACTTTAATGAATTCGGTAATTCTTCTGGACGGTCCTACTCAACTAAGGGTATTAAAGCAGAAAGCGAAATAAATATTTCAGGCTTTACAATTAACATAAGTTCGACAGATGACGGTATCCATGCCAACTCTGACTCAGGTGTACTTGAAACCGGCGAGGATGGCAAAGGAACTATTGTTATCAATGGTGGTTCAATTACAATTTCTTCTGGTGATGACGGCATGCACGCTGACAAGCAGCTTGATGCCAATGACGGTTATATTAATATAGTAACTTCATACGAAGGACTTGAAGCCATAACTATCAACTTAAATGGCGGCAAGATATATGTATACGCTACTGATGATGGCATCAATGCCTGCACAGGTGATGGAAAGACTTCTCCAATTGTCAATGTAACAGCCGGATATATAGATATCACAACTGCGTCTGGTGATACTGATGGTATTGATTCTAATGGAAATTACGTACAGACCGGTGGATTTGTATTAGTCAAGGGCGGCAGTTCATCTGGAAATGTATCAGGATCAATTGATGTAGATGGTACCGTAACGATAACTGGTGGAACATGCGTTGCCCTCGGTGGTGTATGCGAAACACCTATAAACTCTGCTAATGCTTATGTATTAAGTTCCGTATCATTCAGTTCTGGAAGCTATTCACTTAAAAATTCTTCTGACGACGAAGTTATAAGCTTCACTGTTGATGGTTCATTTATCAACGGCTGGATATGCTCTGACACTCTTGTAACCGGCACAAGCTACACACTCTACCGGGGTTCAGATTCTATTGCAGACTGGACTCAGGAATCTGGAACAATGGGAGCTTCTGGGACTGGCGGCTTCGGCGGTGGCATGGGCGGTCAGAATGGTGGTAATGCGCCTGATATGAATGGGCAGAACGGCGGATTCGGCGGCAGACGATAAGATACTTCACATTTACTCTCCTTATTTTCTTAAAACAGTCACTGGATTCCGCATCAGGTTATAATTCTCTCAAGCAAACCTACTCAATAACATATTATAGGCATAATAGTAGGTATATCCATATTATTCATATATACTCATATATATTAACTCATTTTATCCTTGCTAATCCCTCCCCAATATGCTACAATTCATTTATGTTTACTTTATCGGTTTAAAGCGTTACACTTTAAACCTATGAAGTGAGCTATAATACATTTAATATGGGGGTTTTTATGTTAAAACTAGTTATTCTTATTATCTACTTTGCGGTGCTGATAGGCATTGGCTTATACTGCCGCAAGCATGCAACTGATGTTAATGGTTTCGTTCTCGGTGGAAGAAGCGTTGGTCCGTGGCTCACCGCATTTGCATATGGAACATCTTATTTCTCAGCTGTTGTATTCGTTGGATACGCAGGCCAGTTTGGCTGGAAATACGGCATTGCCGCAACCTGGGCTGGTATCGGCAACGCAATTATAGGTTCACTTCTTGCATGGGTCGTACTTGGCAGAAGAACAAGAATTATGAGTCAGCACCTTGATTCAGCAACAATGCCACAGTATTTCGGAAAGAGATTCGGCAGCAATCCATTAAAAATCGGTGCTTCCGTTATCATATTCATTTTCCTGATTCCATACACAGCTTCACTTTACAATGGACTTTCAAGACTTTTCGGTATGGCTTTCAACATTGATTACAGCGTCTGTATCATAATCATGGCAACGCTTACCGCAATCTATGTAATTGCAGGTGGTTACATGGCTACTGCAATCAATGATTTTATTCAGGGAATTATCATGTTATTCGGTATCGTTGCAGTTATTGCTGCCGTAATCCACTCTAAGGGTGGCTTCATGTCTGCACTGCAGGGTCTTGCAAATGTGTCTGACCCGGCAGTAAGCAATACTCCCGGTATATTTGCTTCATTTTTCGGACCTGACCCATTCAACCTTTTATGCGTTGTAATCCTTACATCACTTGGAACATGGGGACTTCCTCAGATGGTTCAGAAATTCTATGCAATTGATAATGAAGCTTCTATACAGAAGGGTACTGTAATCTCAACAATATTTGCGCTTATAGTTTCAGGCGGATGCTATTTTCTCGGAGGTTTCGGAAGATTATTCTCTGACCAGATAGATGTCAAGGCTAACGGCTTCGACTCAATAATTCCAACAATGCTTTCTAATTTAAGTCCTGCGCTTATTGCATTAGTTGTAATTCTCGTGTTGTCAGCTTCAATGTCTACACTTTCATCACTTGTAATAGCTTCAAGCTCAACACTTACTATTGACTTCTTAAAAGATAACTTTATCAAGAACATGAGTGAAAAGAAACAGGTATTATACATAAGAATTCTTGTTGTTGTATTCATTGCGATATCTGCAATACTTGCACTTATCCAGTACAAGAGTTCAGTAACATTTATTGCACAGCTTATGGGAATATCTTGGGGTGCACTTGCAGGTTCATTCCTTGCACCATTTATGTTCTCGCTTTACTCTAAGAAGGTTTCCAAAGCATCATGCTGGGCATGCTTTTTATTCAGCTCAGTACTTATGCTTGCCAACATCTTCTTCAGAGCAGGCTTCCCAACATGGCTCCAGTCACCTATCAACTGCGGTGCATTTGCAATGTTTGCCGGAATGATTATCGTTCCTGTAGTCAGCCTGTTTACACCGAAGCCAGATAAAGAGCTTGTTGACAGC
>OMAD01000353.1_pt1 | contig 16230 bp, 10 predicted proteins | sample 1644581 | NCBI WGS metagenome assembly OMAD01 (sample SAMEA103958120, study PRJEB25191) | human gut metagenome | biome: human-associated habitat [ENVO:00009003]; feature: intestine environment [ENVO:2100002]; material: feces | place: Germany | collected 2013/2015 | reverse complement strand
TATATGGATTATGCGATGATTTTTTGTCTATAGTTTTATTGGGGATTAGTATTATCTGCACCGCAGGCAGCGGCTGGTATGTTGAAGAGGGCAAAGCCCACAGAAGCCTTGAACCCGGCGATGTAGTCGTTATCCCTCCCAATGTAAAGCACTGGCACGGTGCAAAGAAGGACAGCTGGTTCAGTCACATAGCCGTTGAAGTTCCGGGAGAGAACACCTCCAACGAATGGTGCGAACCTGTCACCGACGAAGAATACAATAACCTATAAGCCATAAAAAAGCCGTACAGCCCAATGACTGTACGGCTTTTATCAGTTCCAAGCCTGACCGAAAATAACATTTCTGCCGTGGAGGAAGGTTTTAAGCTCTCTGAATATCTTTCCTGCGTCATGCTTTGCCTCAGCAGAAAGGGGAATAAACTCTGCTATATCGCCGCAGATATTTTTCAGAGCATTGTCAGCCTCCTCAGCACCATCAGCCATAACAGGGAGAATATATATCTGACAGTCGGGGAATTTCTTCTTTATATCGGAAACAAGCTCCTTGTACTCATATGAAAACTCGCCTGCAAGAAAGCCCTCAGCCTTGATATCCTCATCGCCGAAGAAAAGGAATATCTTTGAAGGTTCAAGAGCCTCCGCCTGCTCCATAACAAAATCACGGGCATCGGCAAGCTTTGCGCCCTTTTCACTGCGGTTATACACCCTTGCGTCAACATCAAAATCCTGCATCAGCTCGTTGATAGGGAAATCATGAGCAAATGTGGAGCCTGCAAAAAGCACCTGATTTTTAACGGCACATTCATTAAGTACGGAGTAATAGTTTTTCATAAAAAGACTTCCTTTCAAGGTTCTGTATTATATTAAGAGCCTGAAAAGACACAATACGAAAAGAACGGAAAGAAATCTGCGCGCACGACCTCTTCTCTGCTTTTTCTCTTCTCGTAACTCGGGATAACGCTGTGCACTGCGTATGTCCTTTGTCAGCTCTTATTATACCACATGATAATATAATGTCAAATATGCTATATGCAAGATATTCATAATATCAAAGTTATATCAGCTGTGTTTTTCCATAAATTGTTTGTATATTTCACACACCATATCTCAGGCGCAGCTGTAAACTTATAGTAAATACCTTACAAAAAAATTTATCGTGACTTCTTTTTTGCAGCCTTCAGCCTGTACATATTGTCGTCAGCCATTCTCGTTACCGCTTCCATGGAGCATATCTCTCCCCCGTTCACCGAGCAGTATCCGCAGCTGCAGTCCACCTTGTATGGCAGTCCGCTGCGGCTGTTGTAATCTGCAAGATAATCCGATACACGGCTGATATATCCCTCAATGCCCGAATCGTCCGCACCGCAGAGGATAACGCTGAACTCATCTCCGCCTGTTCTGGTGCATACGCTGTCCGAGGGCATTGCGTAAAACATCGCATTTGCAGTCTGCCTGATGGCATTGTCCCCCGCCTCATGTCCCCAGCGGTCGTTTATGAGCTTCAGCCCGTCAATATCCGCACAGATAACTGTGAGCACAAGCTTTTCCTTCCTTGCCCGCTCCACCAGCCTGCCGCCGAATTTCTCCATTCCACGGCGGTTGAAAAGCTCAGTAAGAGGGTCACGGACATTAAGGTTCTCAAGCTCCTTTACAACAAGCTCCAGGTCCTTTTTCATGTAGAAATTGCCCGCATTGTTGTTTATGGCAGTGACCCATGTGCTGAAAAAGTCCCCTGCGCCGCCCATTCTTGTGGGCTCATATGCAAGATATCCCATAAACTTTCCGCTGAAATACAGGGGAGAAAATCCGAAGAACACCGCCTTTTCCCCGTCCGGAAAATCTATGGGCAGAAGCTGCTCGGAGGAAAACTTTGTTCCCACAGGAACATCATGCCCGTATTGGAGCATGGACATCATGCTGTACGCCGAGCCCTCGGATTTCATGCTGCCGCTGCCCACAAAGCTTCCGCCGCCCTCCACGCTGGAGCGTATGCACACGAAAAGCCTGTTGAAGCGGAAAAATGCCGCACCGTTTTTAAGCGCCTCATATACCTCTTCCGAGGTCCGACAGCCCGCAAAAGCCGTGTTCATCTCCGTAAGCTTGGCGGTAAACTCCATAAATGTGTCCTTGGTCTGATATGTTGAGTTGTAGTAGCTTTCTTCCTGAGGCTCTTTCTTCACACAGCCGCAGGACTCAGCCTTTTCAAGCACCGACACCACATCTACCCAGTCGGGGACTTCTTTGCCCTGCCACATACCGCTGAGCATATCCACAGCCTTTTCGCCCGCCTCGGCAAAGCTCCGCCTTACAGTGGTGACAGTGGGCGAATACAGCTCGCAGTCGGCAATGCCGTCAAAGCCTGTTACAATAATATCCTCGGGTATGCTGTAGCCCTGATTTTTCAGCTCGTCCATGCAGAAGATAGCCATGGTGTCGCTGGCGCAAACAATGGCCTGGGGCAGCTCATCTTTTAAAAATTCCCTTGTGCAGTCCGCCGCCTTTGTCCAGAACTGACCGTAAGCGATACGCCGCTCCTCCACAGGGATATTATGCTCGGTAAGTACCTTTTTGTAGCCTGCCAGCCTTTCCTCCGTCTGGAGGTTTCCGGGGAAGCCGCCGATGAAGTTTATTCTCGTAAGCCCATGATCCTCCATCAGATGCTTCATCACAAACTCCATAGCGCACTTGTCGCTGAGGGTGATGTTCTTATCAAGCACATGAGTGGGGTCGTTTATGTTGATAACGGGCACATTATTTTTCTTTGCCAGCCTGTGTACCTTTTCGATAACGCTTTCATCAATTATGGAATCGCCCAGAATGATGATGCCGTCAAGCATATTGTAATTTATAAGGTCAAATACAGCAGTTTCGCCCTTGATGACACTTTCGGGCAGAGTAAGCCCCGAATTAAGGTCAGGCTTTCTGATAAGGCTTGCGAACACAAGCAGATTGATATCAAGCGCCGCACATCTGCGGGCGATACCCTCCGCAATGCGAGTCTCATATTCCTTATCGTAGCCTGTAACGCACAAAGCGATGGTTTTTCTTTTCATGGATCTCACTCCCATATGTTCATATTGCACAACAGATCCGATATACCTATTATATCATACAGCGGAGAAATTTCAAGTATTTTTTAAATAACACATACAAAAAAACGGCTCCGCATTGTGCAAAGCCGCTTGATATCAATATTTATTATCGGGATTTGATATAGTTCCCGGAGTTTTCTCCAGCTCTCTGAATATCCTTATGGCAAATGAGCTTATGGTGAAAAGTATGAACACAGGGCCTATGAGAAGTCCCACAAACAATGTTGTGGTGTTCCACATTATCACTGCGGCCTCAAACGCCACAAGTATCAGCAGGAGAAGCGAGCGGAGGAAGAATTTCATGCTTATCCTGAACGAGTTTTTCAGGCTGTTGATAATGGTGTTTTCATATCTTGCCAGCAACGGATACACATACAGCAGGGAAAATGCAAAGATATATGCCGCCACGATGCCTATTATCAGGAAGATAAGTGCGCCGCTGTGACCCATATCCGCTTCTGCGCCGTATATCTGAAAGTCAAGATACACTGCCCACACGCATATGAGGGTAATGAACGTCATCGGTATGCCCTGCTTGATATTCGCTTTGAACGCTTTGAGAAAGTCCTTTGCTGCGTGACCCTCGGTATCCTCTGCCATATGGAGCGTTACGGAGCACGCTGCTATGGTGGAAGCGCCTATGGTCACTATGGGCAGGCTGAACACCAGCCACATCACGTTAAGGACGAAAACGTCCGTAAGTCGTGTCATGAACTTGTACAGCTTGCTGTCGGGACTGAAAAAACCTGCCATTGAAATTCTCCTTGAAACTTATGTTTCAATACCATAATGCGGGGCGCAGGATATCTGCGCCCCGCATCACTTAATACTTGATTCTGTAAATGATCATCTTACTGCATCTTCAAGACCGCATCTGATAGATGCTTCGTTCTCGCACCATGCAAGGCACTCACCGTTGGGGTCGTACTCCTTGCACTTCTGAGTCATCTCGGCAACGATCTTGTCATACTCAGCGTCGTCCTTAGCGTAAACAGCCTGCCATGAGTAGTTTACGACGCACTTAGCTACCTGCTCCCAGATGATCTTGAGCTCATCGCTCTTGCTGGACTCGGTGTAGGAAGTTGCAAGGGAAACCTTGTGGTTGATGCTGTCCATGTATTCCTGAGTATTGTACTTGCCTGTGAAGTCTCTCCAATCCTGGAGAATGCCGTACTTGGCATCGGTACGTCTGCTCTTCCAGTTCTCGCAGTTGTAGGTCTCGCCGTTGGAGTCAGGGTTGGAAGCGTCCTTTGACCAGGTGGTGTTGTTAGCCTGGAATGTGCCGTCGTTGAAGCTTCCGCCGCCCCATTCATCGGGCATCATAGTACCCTTTCTGTCCTTGTAAGCAGCTTCGCCAAGCTCGGTGAAGCAGGTGTTGCCCTCATCGTCATAGTACCAGCAGAGATCCTTGGGGCCCCACCAGTAGGTCATATAGCCCTCGGGAGTGCAGAGGTAGTTGATGATAGCCATGCAAAGCTCGGGATACTCGGTGTTAGCGCCGATAGTCCAGATTCTGTTGCCGCCCAGTACGTTCATGCCGTAGCAGAGAGGAGTTGCATCAGCGGGAACTACGGGGTACATAGCGGAATCGGACTGGAGGTGCTCTTCGATGTTGTAAAGAGCGGAGCCTGCGTAGTCGAAGATAGAGTAGAATACGCCGCCTGCCTGAACCTTTTCGCTCATCTCGTTATAGGTCTGGGTCATGGAGTTGGGGTCGATAAGACCTGCCTGATAAAGCTTGTTGAAGAACTTGAGGGCGGTGAGGTAAGGGCCGTTCTCCTCGAGAGCGTCATGATATGTGCCGTTCTCAACATCGTAGAGACCGAAGCCCATCTCGTCATAGCCCCAGTAGCAGGTAGCAAATGCCTTGATGTACATTACCATGTTGCCGTCCCAGTCGGGCCAGAGGGACATTGCATATGTCTCGTTGCCGTTCTCGTCCTTGGGGCAGATCTCCTTCATGCTTACGAACAGGTTGTAGAGATCGTCCATATTGTTAAGCTCGGGATATCCCAGCTGCTTGTAAAGATCCCAGCGGAGGTCCATGGTGTAGAAGAATGCTTCATGATCCTCGGGAGAGGTTGCAACGTTGTGGCCGAAGCCGAAGAGCTTGTTGCCTGCGCCGAAGGAATCATTGAACTGCATATTGTTCTCGATAGCGTATGGCATATTCTCCTTGATGTAGGAGCCGTAGTCGGTGAGGATATCGTCCTCGTTCCAGTCGAAGAGGAGGCCGCCCTTTGCAGCTCTCTGGTAGTTATCGCCGTTGGAACCGAAGATAACGATGTCGCCCAGATTGCCTGATTCCATTCTGGTATCGAACATACCGTCGGACTCGGGGATAATGGTCATCTCAACATTGAATTCACGCTTCATTACCTCGGCAAACCAGCCTGTGAGCTTGCCTGAGTAGTTTGCCAGCTGGCTGTAAACGGTGAGCTGGATAGTCTCATCGCCGTACAGGTCGGAGAGACTGTTTCCGCCCTCGGAGCTGTCAGCTGAGGTATCTGCGCTGTCGTCGGAACCGTCTGCTGCATCGGTATCGGCGCCGTCAGCAGCTGCTGATGTTGCATCGGGCATTTCGGGTGTGGCTGCACCGCCGCAGGCTGTAAGTGAGCCTGCCATTGCAAGAGCGAGAACTCCTGCCAGGAATTTTTTCATCTTCATTTTGGGAGATCGATCCTTTCTGAATAAATTTTTTATTGAAACTGATCATGCTTGCTGTTAACCCTTTACTGCGCCAAGCATAAGACCCTTTTCAAAGTATCTCTGCATGAACGGATATACGCACAGGATAGGGATTATCGTTACCATTGAAATGGTGTACTGCAGTATCTTCGTGTTGAAGGAGCTTGCCAGTGCCGACGCGTCGGAGCTGCTGGTACCCGATGCGACCACCGCACCGAGGTTGGAGCTTTGGTTCAGGTAGATGTACAGTCTGTGCTGGAGGGTGTAGAGTGCAGGAGAGTTTGCGTTGAGGATAAGCGAATCCTGGAAAGAGTTCCAGTGGCCTACTGCGCCGAATATGGCGATAGTTGCAAGTATGGGCTTGCTAAGCGGCCAGATTATCTTCCGATAGATCGTCCAGTAGCTTGCGCCGTCCATAAATGCGCTTTCCTCGATCTCTGCGGGTATAGACTCGATGTAGGTCTTTACAAGAATGATGTTGTAGGGCGAAACGATACCGGGGATTATGTAAGCCGCAAAGGTATCGGTAAGACCCAGCATGGACATATTCAGATACCAGGGGATAAGACCTGCATTAAAGTACATTGTTACAACAAGGAAGCGGTACCAGAACTGTCTGTGCCACATTTCCTTTTTGGTAACAAGGTAGCCTGCCAGTGAGGATACGAATACCATCAGCGCAGTACCGATAACGGTTCTGAGAACTGTTACCAAAACTGATTTCCACAGGTCGCCTACAGCGCCCATGGAGATGTAGTTCTGAATGGTAAGCTCCTTGGGGATAAGGGTGATGGCACCTCTGGTTACAAGCTCGGGATTGGAAATGGTGTTGATGAAAATGTAGTAAAAGGGGAATATGCAGCTCAGTGTGAAAAGTCCGAAGAACAGATAGTTCAGAATGTTGAATATGATGTCGCCTGCGGTGAGCTTGATGTGGGAATGCTCGCCCACCTCACGGATATCCTTGCTGTCGTTGGGGAAGCTGCTGTTAACAGCGGTATTTTCTGCCATGACTTTCCCTCCTTTACACAATGCTCTCGCCACGGATAAGCTTTGAAACTCCGTTTGCGGCGAAGAGAAGAATTACGCTGACGATGGACTTGACCATACCGATAACTGTTGACAGAGGGATAAGTCCCTTGCCGATACCAAGGTTATAAACGTAAAGGTCAAGCACCTGGATCTTTTCCCAGTTCATTGCGTTGGAGAATACCATATACTGCTCCATGCCGTTTGAAAGGATATTTGCGATGGACATAAGCAGGAGAACGCAGAAAGTGGGGATAAGCTCGGGGATAGTTATGTACCACATCTTTGCGAAGCGGCCTGCACCGTCAACGGTGGCAGCCTCGTAAAGACCCTGGTCGATGCCCGAAATGGCTGCGATGTAGATGATCGCACTCCAGCCGGTGCCCTTCCAGATACCCCATGCAAGCATTTTCAGCCACATATGGCCGGAGGACATAAGGTAGTTTGTGGTAACAAGCTGATCGGAGCCTGAAACGCTGTTTATCATTGTGTTGATAAAGCCGTCGGTGGAGAAGATAGCCAGTGCGATAGCGTAAACGATTACCCAGCTGATAAAGTTGGGTATGGTGGTAAAGGTCTGGACAAGTCTTCTGAAACGGTTGTTCTTTATCTCGGAAAGGAACACTGCGAATACCATAGGCACCCAGCTGGTGGCAATTCCGAGACCGCTCATTGCAAGAGTGTTCTTGAGAACGTTCACGATATCGTTTCTTGTGGCGCTGTTCTGGAAAAGCGAGGTGAACCACTTGAAGCCCACGAACTTATCCATGGTCAGGTCCTCACCTGCATTGTAGTTGAAGAATGCGTATCTCCAGCCGTAGAGAGGGAGATAGCTGAATACGAATGCCAGTGCGATGATGGGGAGCATCATAAGGAAAAGCCTGAACTTAGGTTCCATATCATAGTGCTCGCCCTTTTCCGCAGCGGGAACAAGGAACAGGTTAACTGCAGAGCATACGACAAGTGCGATTCCCAGACCCATGAAGATGTAGTTATTGTAGGGGAACATGGGCAGCACTCTGTCAAGCTTGTTGGCGCTTATTGCCTGATCGGCGATCTGATTGTAGAGGTTCTTGAACTGGAAAACAGCTCCAAGCTCCAGGATACCTGCCGCAATGGTGACAAATGCGCCTGTTCTCTTGAGCTTTCTGTTTCCGAGGGACATACAGCCGCCTGCTGCCGCAAGCACCGCAGCCACAATGACTATCATTGCGCAGACATTAAGTGCATGGAATGTGGATTCCTGCACCCAGCCCTGTCTGAACGCACGGCCGAAGTTTGCAACTATTGACTTATAGGATATACCGCAGGAGAACAGTGAAAGATTCTTGTTTATCATTCCGCTGAGGCGTGCAGGGTTGAACGAGGGGAAAAACAGTGCGATTATGTTAATAACAACGGCGCATCGCAGTATCCAGTATATTTTGTCTGAGATCTTTTCTGCCAGCGTCTTTGGAGCTTCTTTTTTCTTTGGGTGAACGGGAATGTCATGAGTTTCGGTGCTGACGATGGTATCAGTTGTGCCGTCCGCCATTTGTTTATCAGTCCTTTCCTTTAATTTAACGCTCAAAAACATACTGCCGCACCTGCGGAGCGGCAGTATGTTTTCGTTTATTCCGCAGGTTCTTTATCAGGACTGCTTCTTCTTGATAACTACGAATACAACTGCACCGATAACTACAACTGCTACGATAACAATTACGATAACGACTGCGCTGCTGCCGCCGGACTCAGCGGGAGCCTCTGCCTGAACAGCCTCGGTCTCGGCAGCTGTTGTTTCCTCAGCAGTGGTCTCTGCCTCGGTCTCGGCTTCTGTTTCAGCCTCGGTCTCAGCTTCGGTAACTGCCTCAGTCTCCTCGGGAGCTGCTGCATCGGGGTTGTCATAATTAAAGCCGGAAACTGTGAACTGGAGCTCGATGGAATCTGTAGGCATTACATAACCGAACATTCCCTCAGCACCGCCCAGCTCGTCATTCCAGATGTTGATAGCAAGCCACTTCATGTAGGATACAGCATCGGGATCCATGAAAGCTTCGTCAAAGGTGTACTTGGTCTGACCGTCAAGGATTACCTTGAAGTCAGTGATCTTTACCTGATCGTTGAGGGGGATATTGGTGGAAACGAAGAGGAGGTTAAAGGTCTCGTCGTCGCCGAAATCAAAATCGGTAACGGAAACGGAGTATGTGCCGTTGCCCTTTATCTTGGCATCGGTGAACTTGCCGCCCTTGTTGAGAGCTGTGGGGCCGTCCCAGCCTGTGAGCTGATCGAACCATACAGTTCCGTCATCGGCAGTTACGCCGTAGCCGTAGGTAGCGTCGTCATATGCGTTTCTGAAGGTGTAGCTTGCGGACTGAACGCCAAGGTAAGCGTCATACTCGCCGTCGGGGTCAAATGCGCCGTCGGAAGCGCCCTCAACAGCGTCCTCAGCCTTGTCATAGTTGAAGCCTGAAACTGTGAACTGAAGCTCGATGGAATCGGAGGGCATTACATAGCCGAACATTCCGTCGGAGCCGCCCAGCTCGTCATTCCAGATGTTGATTGCGAGCCACTTCATATACTCAGCAGCATCGGGATCCATGAAAGCGTCATCAAAGGTGTACTTTGTCTGACCGTCCATAATTACCTTAACGTCAGTGATCTTGATCTGATCGTTGAGAGGGATATCGGTGGAAACGAACAGCAGATTAAGGGACTCGTCATCGCCGAAGTCGAAATCGTTTACAGACACAGAATAAGTACCGTTTCCGGCTATCTCGGCATCAGTGAAATTGCCGCCCTTGTTGAGAGCTGTGGGGCCGTCCCAGCCTGTGAGCTGATTGAACCATACAGTTCCGTCATCGGCAGTTACGCCGTAGCCGTAGGTCGCATCGTCATAAGCGTTTCTGAAGGTGTAGCTTGCGGACTGCACGCCGATATATGCGTGATATGTGCCGTCAAGGTCAACCTCTGCCGCAGAAACGGGCAGTGCTGCAAAAGCTGTCATATTGACAGCAGCCAGTGCCGCAGCCGTTAAGGCTCCGATGAGTTTTGATTTCTTCATAATAACCTTCCTTTCCGGGCTTTGCTGACAAAACCCTCTGAACAGCGCTCTCCTTAAAGCAGCTGCCCCCTGTCCGTAATGTTATCGTTTACGGACGTAATTTCTCCCATAATTTTCCCATTCTCATGTGGTTATACACAAAAGAGAATATATTGGTACTTCTAATTTTAATACAAAATGACAAAAGTGTCAATTACTATTTTACACAAATAAAATCAAGCGGTTATGTAAACCTTTACAATAATATTCGTCAAATAAAATCATTTTATACAAAATGAAAAAAAAGCCTCCCGAATGCGGCGGTGACTTAGGAAAACATTGAAGCAAGGAACGGTGTAGCTTAACGGCTATGCCGTTCTTTGCTCTTTTTTACTTGTGTTACGGGCATTTTCGATTGCCCGTGTGAAGTCAAACGCACCGATGAAGTTATAGACGATGGTAATTTCCCGCGTTCTGGATTTCTTGTCAACATGGGAAACTTCGATCCTGTCAATGAAAGCACGGAGAACAGCCGCGTCAAGCTCCTGCAAATCCGTGTACTTCTTCACGGCAGCGATAAACGCCTTAACATTGGTTTTCTGCTGCTCCTGCTGCTTCAGATCCTTGCGCAGGACTTCTGCCATTGATTTCAGGTTGCTTTGTTCCAGCTCGTAGTCATGGGACATTTTGATAAACCGTTCGTCTGACAGTTTTCCAATCACGTTGTCCTCATACAGTCGGGAGATAATGCGGTCAAGCTCTGCAATCCGCGTGTCCGCCTTTGCCAGCGTTTCGCGCTTCCGAAGAAACTCGGCATCCCTGTCCCGCATATCGCTCTCGGCTGCGTCCTGAATGAACTCCGCTTCATGCTCTGAAACATAGGAGATTGCTTCCCGCAGATTTCGCAGAACAATTTCATGCAGCGCGACGTTCTTGATAGAATGGGTCGTGCAGAGATCCTTGCCCTTGCGGTAGGTGGAGCAAATGAAGTATTTTTGGTTCTCTGCAAAGTTGGTAGCGCGGCATTGATACATTTTACCGCCGCACTCTGCGCAATACAGAAGCCCGGAGAACATACCCATTTCACCCATCTTGGTAGGACGGCGACGCGCCTTGCGAATGTTCTGAACAATCAGAAACACGCTTTCCTCAATGATCGGCGGCTGTGTGTTCTCGAAGATCACCCAATTCTCAGGGTCATTCCAGATTTTTTTCTTGCTCTTGTAGGACTGTTTTGTAGTCTTGAAGTTTACGGTATGCCCCAGATAGTCTACGCGCTCCAAAATGCGGGAAACCGTTTCATTTGTCCATTTGTACGGGTCTGCTGTCGGCTTGTTGCTGGTCGGCAGACCTTTCGCATGGCAATAGGCGGTTGGGTTCAAGATTTGCTGCTGTTTGAGCCATTTAGCAATCTGCGTGGGGCCTTTGCCGGACGCACACAGGGAGAATATCTTCTGTACGACGGCTGCGGCTTCTTCATCAACGATCCATTTCTTTTTGTCCTCCGGGCTTTTCATATACCCATAGGGCGGAATGGTCGTCAAATGCTCGCCGGACTTGCCTTTGCTCTGCCATGTAGCGCGAATCTTCTTAGAGGTATCGCGGGCATACATTTCGTTGAACACATTGCGGATCGCGGTAAACTCACTTTCGCCGCGTGTGCTGTCCACGCCGTCATTGACGGCAATGAAATGAACGCCAAACTCCGGGAAAACAACATCGGTATACATTCCCACTTGGAGATAATCGCGCCCGAAGCGGCTCATGTCCTTTACGATGACGCGCTTGATCCGCCCTGCCTTGATGTCGGCAAGCATACGCTGGAAGCCCGGACGGTTGAAGTTTGTGCCGGAATAACCGTCGTCCTCGTCATAATGTCGGTAAGCGGTAATCCCATGATCCTTGCAGTAGCGTTCCAGAATCTTCTTCTGGTTCGCTATGGAGTTGCTTTCACCATCCAGCTTATCTTCCTGCGAAAGACGCTCATACAGAGCGGTCAGGCCTTCTTCCTCTGCTTCCGTAGATAGCCCCTTGGCGTAGAACTGCAAAACATTATCGCGGATCACGCTGCGAAGCTCATTGCTTAAACTGTCCTGCGGCTTCAAGCTCTGTTCAGCACATTTGCAATTTCAGCGTCGGACATATCGAGGAAATAGGACAGCAGGATAATATCTCTGCGGTCAACAGGCAAAGCGGAGATCGCTTCCGCCAGCGTTTCATCGTCGATACAAACCGAATGGCCGATGACTTCAAATGTGCGGCTATCCGTGAAATAGGTGTCACGGACAGCGAACTGTTCCAGCACTTCGACGGGCAGTTCGGAAAAATAGACCTCTCGGTTTCTTTTCCGTGCCAGCGCGTCCTGATAGTCCCGCGCTTCGTTCCGCAGTACCTTTTTGCAGAAGCAATCAAAGGCACGGGCAACTCCTACATCGTGCGAATGAGGTTTCATGTATTCACCTCCCTTCGCGTCCGCAAAGGCGGGTGATACGGTTTTCTTCCCCTTTCGCCACTAAAACGGTCTGCATCATGCGTTTTGGCAAACGCGCAGAAAAATTTTTGAAAAAATTCTTTAGGAAGAATCCATGCGCTGCACCTCCTATTTCATCGTTGCGTTGCAAGGGATAGATACAGGAGGTGATCGACAGCCGACACAAAACCCAAGAAAACGACAAAAAACGCCTGTCTGCAAAATGCAGACAGGCGTAGAAGAATTATAAAATCTATTCACATGATTTCTGTGTTCATATTCATACCCAGAATACCCCGACGGCGGGTACGAACTTTTTTTGACTGGTGCAGATCACAGGAGAAATAGAATAGTAAAGTAGACACGGCAAAATAACCTCCCATCGGTTGCCGTGTCCCTGCAAGTCGTCATTGGTTTGTGTTAACGCAAAGAAACGGCGGCCCTGAGTCCATCAAAACCGCCGACAGAATAATGAGCTAAATGTGCGCAGGAAATCATCTGCCCCGTCCAACGGTTTTTTTCTTTCCCCGGACGGGGCAGTATTTGATAGTAGTTTTGTTTCTCCTCAAATGGCAATTAAGCAGCCAATTAAACGTTTGTAATATTACTGTGCAAACTGACTCATATACAATGCTTCGTATTTTCCATGTTGTGCCATTAACTCTTCGTGGCTGCCATGCTCAAGAATATCACCATGTTCCATGTAAAGGATCATGTCAGCATCCCGAATCGTAGAAAGCCGATGGGCAATCACAAAAGAAGTACGTCCGTGCATCAATTTTGCAAGTGCTTTTTGGATAAGCTGCTCCGTATGCGTGTCCACGTTGCTGGTGGCCTCGTCCAAGATCATGATTTCCGGGTCAGACGCCATCGCTCGGGCGATGGTCAGCAGTTGGCGTTGACCTTGTGAGATATTTTCCGCCCCTGTGGAAAGTTCAAAATCATAACCGCCTGGCAGGGTCTTGATGAAGCTGTCCACGCTGGCGGATCGTGCGGCGGCGATGATTTTTTCCTCCGGCAGATTGTCCTGCGCGTAAGCTATGTTGTCCCGGATGCTGCCTTCAAAGAGCCAGGCATCCTGGAGCACCATGCCAAAGCGATCCCGTAGCTCGTGACGGGTCATTTCCTTGGTGTCTACCCCGTCCACTAAAATACTACCGCCGTCCACATCGTAGAACCGCATGAGCAGATTGATGAGGGTGGTTTTGCCAGCCCCGGTGGGGCCCACGATGGCCATTTTCTGACCGGACTTCACCGTGATGTTCACATCATGCATCAGCTGGTGCTCCGGGGAGTAACCGAAGGACACATGGCGAAATTCCACCGCGCCCGTGCTGACCTGAGGCATCAGTCCGGGAACAGGGTCTGGTGTCTCTTCCGAGGCATCCAGCAGAGCGAAAATGCGCCCTGCGGCAGCGGACGCTGCGCTGAAACTGCCCGCCATCCCCGCAATGCTGGTGAAGGGCTGGGAGAACTGCTTAGTATACTGGAGCATGGCTTGCACGTCGCCGATCCGCATCTCACCACGCAATACGGACAGACATCCCAGCAGGGCGCTGACAGCGTAGCCAAGGTTATTTACCAGGTCGGTGATTGGAGTGACCTTACCAGATGCAATCTCGGCACTCTGAGCGGTACGCTGGAGTTCCCCATTGATTCGATCAAACTCCTCTTTTGCTCGATCCGTGTAGTTGAACACCGACACCAGCTCCTGCCCTTGGTACACCTCCTCGATGTAGCCGTTGAGCTGTCCCAGGAGTTCCTGCTGCCGGGCGTAGTGTATGGCTCCCGTTTTCATAACGCCTAGAGAGGCCAGCAGAGACACCGGCACCATAGCCACTGCGATGGCCGTCAGTATAGGACTGGTTGTGAACATCATCACCAGGATACCCACAGCGGTGACCACCTGGGTGACGATTTGGGTCAGGTTCTGGCTCAGGGCGTTGTTCACCGTGTCCACATCGTTGGTGATGGTGCTGAGGATTTCACCCTGGGTATGAGAGTCGTAATAGTCCAGCTTCAGGTGGTGCATCTTCCGGTCAATATCACCCCGCAGAGTCTCCATAACGCAGGCGGTCAGCTTAGTCATGCTGAAGCTTTGGAGAATGGCGAAAAGCTGGGCCACAAGATAAAGGGCTATCAGCGTCACGAGCAGCCAGACGATCGTTTCCCAGTCGAAGGAGCCGCTTGCCACGCCATCGTACAGTTCCGAGGTGATGCCGCCCGTCACCGCTGGGGTCAAAACGGTAAACAGGGTACTCAGGACAGCGGCGATCATCACTAGAATCAGGCGGAGCTTGTACCGTCCCAGATAGTGGAACAGCCGTTTAAACGCATTCCAGTTCATGTTTCACTTCCTCCTCTCCCAGCTGCAATTCAGCAATCTCCCGGTAGAGCGGACATGTATGTAGCAGTTCCCGGTGCTTGCCTCTCCCCACGATCTGTCCGTCCTCCATCACCAAGATACGGTCAGCATCCAGGATAGAACCCACCCGCTGAGCCACAATGAGCATGGTGGAATCCCCCATGCTCTCCCGCAGGCGCATGCGGAGTGTTTTATCTGTTTTCACATCCAAGGCGGAAAAGCTGTCATCAAACAGGTAGATTTCTGGTTTTTTTACGACAGCCCGAGCAATAGCCATGCGTTGGCGCTGGCCGCCGGACAAATTGGTGCCGCCTTGAGCGATTTCGGCGTGGTAGCCGTCCGGCTTCTGTTCGATGAACTCGTCGGCGCAGGCGATGTAGGCCGCTTGCCGCCACTGTTCATCACTGCTGTCCTGATCTCCAAAGCGCAGGTTGGAGGCCACGTCTCCGGAAAAGAGTACATTCTTCTGGGGGATATAGCCGATCAGATCCCGCAGCTCGTTCAATTTATATTGTTTTACATTCATATCGTCCACATAGACATGGCCTACCGTGGCGTCGTAAAGCCGCGGGATCAACTTGAGGATGCTGGACTTGCCGCAACCGGTGCGCCCGATAATGGCGGTGACCTCCCCGGCCCGGCACTCGAAGCTAACATCCTTCAACACTGGTTCGTCCGCCCCAGGATAGGTAAAGGTCACATGGTCAAAGGCCACACAGGCGCGGCCTTTGCGCAAGGCGGCACTGTATCTGCCGTCCTTGATGGAACTCTCGGTATTCAGCACTTCTGCGATGCGCTTAGCGCAGGCATAGGACACAGGAAAGAGCATAATGACCAATGCCAGCATCATGATAGCGGCAAGGATCATGCTGATATACTGGCTGTTGGCCACCAGGTCACCCACTGCCATCTCCCCGGCGGACACATACCAGGAACCCATGCCCATGACCGCTGCTGTAGTCACACCAAAGATCACCTGAATCACCGGCATCAGCAGTGCGGTCACCCGCCCAGAGAGAATGGTCATGGAGGCCAGTTCTCCATTGGCTTGGGAAAACCTTTCCATTTCTTTCCCTTGCCGATTGAAAGCCCGAATCACCCGTACCCCCTCCAGTGTTTCCAGAAAGATCTTGTTCAGTCGGTCAATCCGCTGCCGCAGGGTCACCGAGTAGCGGGAAACAAAAATCAGAATGACACCTACGCCAATGATGAGGGCGGGAATGGCCAAGCTCAGCACGGAACTGAGTTCGCCGCCGGTCAGAGAAGAGAGTACCAGCCCAGCCACCGCCATCAGCGGTGCAGTCACCCCCAGCCGCAACAGCAATGAGAGAAACATTTGGATGTTGGTCACATCGGAGGTACTGCGGGTCACTAGACTAGCGGTGCCAAACCGCTCCATTTCAGCGGCGGAAAAATCTTGCACCTGATGGAATATCTCACGCCGCAAATCAGCGGCAAATTTAGTGGACACCTTGGCGGACAGCACCGTGGCTGCCATGTTGAAAAGACAGCCCAGAATGGCCAGGGTTGCCATCACCGCCGCAATGATTAGGATGGTGTTTCGGTTT
>OMAD01000347.1_pt1 | contig 16314 bp, 15 predicted proteins | sample 1644581 | NCBI WGS metagenome assembly OMAD01 (sample SAMEA103958120, study PRJEB25191) | human gut metagenome | biome: human-associated habitat [ENVO:00009003]; feature: intestine environment [ENVO:2100002]; material: feces | place: Germany | collected 2013/2015 | reverse complement strand
ATATATATAAAAAAATTTTTTTAAATTTGCCAATTATGGCATATGTGTTCTTGACAGGTCTGCCTAAGCAGACCAGAACACTATCCTCTCTGTATACAGAGAGGATAGTCTGATTATAACGCTAATCAGACTCAAACGGTGAAGCCGTTTGAAAGAACAGCAAGCAACGTAAATGGCTAGCCATTTACGCAATTTTTCGCGAATTGCCTGCCAGGCAACTCCTCAAAAATTGGCTTGTTGGGGCGTATCCCCAATCCCCTAAATATTATCACATCCGAAAAAATAAAACCACAACTATATAGTCCTTGCGGACATATGGTTGTGATTTTATTTTTCTTATCCTTTTCAGCTAACGCTGACTTCGTGCTTCCTTATCTTGCTCTTCCGAAACAGGTCTGGTGATTTCTTTACCGAAAATCTCTTCGTTATTTTTCTGAATAATATCCAATCTTCGGATATCTTCTCTGGTACTTTTCCTTGAATCTTTCAGTTCATCTATCTTTTGATATAACACTTCAATTCGAGTATTTATTTTGTCAAGATTTGCATATGTAATATCCGCTGCTCTAATATTGTTCTTCTCAATATACACAACTGCACTTTCATAATTTCTATTTGCATCATTCAGATCATACTTTTCATTTTTATCATTCGTTTGTGTATACCGTTTATGAGCTTGCATATTTTCTAAGTATTTTTGGATTTGATGGCTGTCTGCTTCCAGTTGGTTTAGTTCCTTAAATGCTTTCTTTATATCTGCCGTAATCTTATTACTTTTTGTTTCAAGTTCTTCCCTTGCTTTATCAAAATCATCTCTATATACAATATGATATCTACGTACGAAGCTCATCATGCCAGCATACGAATTAATATTAATAAGGTTAAGCTTTTTCCTATATGCAGTATATTTCTGTGCTTTGGCATTTTTCTCAACATCAACAATCCCCTGTATTTTACCATCGAATAATAATGATTCATCCCGAAAAAATATATGTTTTGACCTTTTATCATTCTGAACAGATTTCTTACTTTCCTGGAATTGCTCTGCAAACTTCTCTTTATACAAAATACGCTCTTTAATCTTTTCAACGGAATAAAATTCACCAAGGCTTCTGTTCCTTGTGAACTTCACCTGTCCTGGTAATCGAAAAGAAAGATATTTCCCCTGTTTTATTTCACAGCCTTCTTCCATTTGCATTCTCTGGATAAAATCATCATAATCAAGTGCAAGTAAAATATTTTTGTCTATGAGTTCTCGAATAGTGTCCTTCCATGAATCACCATTTAAATGTTTCTCATGTTCATACTTTCCCCTTCCTTTAATTCCCTTTTTATTTTCAATTACAGATAAGTTATTTTCACGACAAACTTTATCTGTAATCTTTTCAAGCTTATCAAGTTCCTTATCCGCGATCTGAAGTTTTTTATAATCATGTATTGAGACAGAATTCATGACACAGTGAACATGTATGTGTTTCTGATCCGTATGAACCGAAAGTACATATTGATATTTTCCACCAGTATATTCATCCACAATTTTCTTACCAAGTTCTATTGCTTTAGAGGCAGTTATTTCATCCTCTGGTGAGAATGAAACAATCATATGATATCCAATTCTTGGTTTTTTAACTTTCCGTGCTTTAGCTTCGATGTCATGAAACTCATGATCTGCAAAACGTTCTGTACATTTATAAGATGTAATTAATGTACCATCTTCTGTCTTTTCATAATTGCAAATGTACTTCACGGCCTTTCCGATAGTTTGATACAAGGGCCATATTTTACTTATTGCCACAGCAAACCTCCTTTATTATGACAGCCAATGACGCCTTACCATCTTGGTCAATTCATTCATAAGGAAAAGGCATTCATCTACATCCTGTTTTAGCAAATAGATATCTATTTCCTTTTCATCCAACATATTTACCTTATGAGCTATCTGATTAATATTAGTTCCAATCTTATTAATCTCATAAGCATAATCGTGTATGTTTCCAGTATCAACATTCAGAACAAATCCATCACATAGAATCTTCACTGCAAATTCTCTAAAAGAATTCGCTCCCGAATTTCTGAAGTTGTTCATTATTATATCGTGTTCAAAAGAGCTTACCCGAAAGCTAATCTGTTCAGCAGCAAGTCGAAATTTTTCCTTCTTCTTCGTATTATTCATGATTTTCATCTCCCTTTTTCTTTCTTTTGGGAAAAGCAAATCCTACTGTGTAATCATCCTTCAAAATAAGATACGCAGAAAATTCCTTTCCCTGAATAGACTTAAATCCTTTGATCAATCCCGATTTTTTCTTAATAATAAGTTCCCTTGCATTTGCTTCAGAAATACCTTTATTGCAAATTTGTTTCCATATTGTGAAGCTACATTTGGGATCCTCTCTATATCCGGAGCAATACCAGGACTTAGAACTTTCTTTCATAGTCCTTCCACATACAGGACAACTCCCAATTGACTCTACCAATTCAATTTTGGCTATCGGGGCCTCTTTCCGAAAAACATCTACATTCTGTCTTATCTGATCAAGTATCTCCTGAAAAAATTCTTCTCTCTCTAATTCACCTGTATTTACTTTTGCAAGTTTCTCTTCAAACTCAATTGTTAGCCGCTTCGATTTAAGAACCTCTGGAACACAGGCAATAAATTTTCGACCAAGTTCCGTAGTTACATATTTCTTTTTATTGTCTAATACAATAAATTTTCTTTTCTCCAATGTCTGAATAATACTTGCACTGGTAGCCGGTGTCCCAATCTTGTATTTATTCATTAGTTTTACAATATTACCCGGGTTATACCGTGCTGGAGGCTTAGTTTTTCCTTCTTTCAACTGCAGTTCCGTTATAGGAAGTATCTGACCTTCTGCAAGTGTTGGCAACGCAGTGTTATTATCCATCTTATCCTCAGCTCCTTCAAAAAACCGATACACCTCTTTATACCCTTCTGTTCTAGTAGTTGTCCCACTCACTTGAAACATCCGTTGTGAAACCTCTATAACAATCTCAGAGCTATCATATTGATACGCAGGATAAAAAATAGCTGTCAGCCGGATCACAATCTCATCAAAGAAATTGCGCTCCATTTCAGACAGCTTATTATTGTATATTTCGTCTATCTCCGCATTAATTGTTGGGATCAATGCATGATGATCTGACACTTTATTATTATTGAAATAAGTTTTATCCATTGCATAATTTTCAAAATCAATTTTTTCTATATATTGCTTAAACTTTCCAAAGCTACATGAATGAATGTGTTGCTCTATTTCCCCATATAAATCGGTGGAAAGATATCTGCTATCCGTTCTTGGATAAGATATAATTTTATATGTCTCATACAATTTCTGGCCAATTTCAAGCGTCTCGTCCGGCTTTAATCCATATTTTTTCCCCATAGTTCCTTGGATCTCTGCCAAATTAAACAGTGCCGGCGCTTTTTCCGATTTTGGTTCCTTCTTACATACCCTTACCATTCCCATTTTACCACATTTGTGATATGCCTCATCTGCTGCATCTTTTGTTAAGTACTGTACGGTTTTTCCATCGGAATCAATTTCAGACGCAGAGAAACTGTTATCAAATTCAGCCTGCAGCGTCCAATATGGTAAAGACTTAAAATTTTCAATCTGCAGATCTCTTTGATATATTAAATCTAGCAGAGGAGTCTGACATCTCCCATACGATAATACTTTGCCTGGAACGCTAAAAAGACATGTAAGTGCCCTCGTATAATTATATCCATATATCTGATCCGCAACTGCTCGCGTTTCAGCTTCCCGAAGCAGATTGATAAATTCAATTTCTTTTTCATCATGTAATCTTTTCATTGCCTTCATAATTGCTTCATCAGTAAGTGAAGAAGCCCACAGAATTTTCACCGGATGACGGTTTCCGCACATCCGATATATCCAGGATTGAATAAGCAGCCCTTCTCTTCCTGCATCACCGGCATTAATCAAATAATCAATATCTTCTCTTTGGATCAGACCTTTGACCACCCTATATTGTGATCTTGTATTTGTTAAAACCTTCAGTCCATTATCATATGGGAGTGGAAGATCATCCACATTCCATCTTTGATATTTGGGATCAATCTCTTCAGGATCCTTTAGACCTATCAAATGACCAATTGCCCACGTTACTATATATTGCTCATTTTCCATATACCCATCATTTGTATTTGTTACCCCAAGTATTCTTGCAATATCTTTTCCTGCAGACGGTTTCTCTGCAATAACTAAAATTTTTCCCATAATATTCACCTCGCACTTTCTTTGCTATATTCTGATTTATTGATCGTCTGTGTCCCCTGCAGCTTTTCTTTATTCTCATTCAATTTTGACATGACCGAATTTTTCCCCTGATCATCCCCTTTTTTTACCGAATTTTCCTTTCTTTTATCCTCTTCCTGTAATGTAGGAAGGACAAATTTTTCTATTATTTCTTTAGCTTGTTCATGGCTTAATGATGGAAAATGTACTCCTTGCTCTTCACCATAAACTGTAATAGGCTTCATACCATCAATAGTTACTTTTGCCCAATTGTCATCATATTTTTGTCCTATTTCAATATCATAATGTAATGCTGTATTGCTCCGATTTTCTCTCTGTTCTGTATGGGTTCCTGCTATTGGAAGATATTTGGAAAATAGGTTTAAGTTATCCTGTCTTGTAATAAAAAAAGCTTTCTTTTGCGGATTATATTTCGCACCATTCTTTTTGATCTCTGATACCACTTGCATATATGAATTTTTATCAAGATGAGGAAGATTCAGATATATAGGAGTAATATCATTTCCTGTCTGCACATCATATTTCACCGTATTTTCATACTTGGTATTTTCAGGATTATATTTTCTGATATAACAGGACATTAATTTCATCTCTTCTGTCCTTGTAGCATTCCATCCCTGCAGTCTCATAATAATATCTTCCGGGCTACTTCCATACACAATAACCGGGGTCTGTTTCTTTCCTGTCCCCTTTAAATAGGCTGATCCTTGATAAGTACGCTCCTTTTTACTCGGCACTTTTCTTGTAATATCCGGTTTGCTCTCATTTCTCTGTATCCCTGCTGTTTTTGCCTGCTCCATTTCCACATCTAATATTTCCATCACTTTAGATGCCTCCAATTTACAGTGCTGAACCTTCAAGGTTTCCATAGTCATATCAGATACCTTCCCCATTACTTTCATATCCAGATCCACTGCATCCTGTAATGCTCTCAACTTGCTTTCATGCAATCGCATTTCATCAATATCAAATTGAAATACTTTTCTAAGTATCTCATTTCTGGTTTGCTCTGTCCTTTGCTGCTCACTTACCTTACTGAGATCCTGATATATTTCCTGTAACTTCTTATGATCAAACTCAGGTGCTTGTGCTTGATCAATGAATTTGTTGATTCCTTCAAGTATTTCTGCGATTTCTTCTTTTTCCTCTTCTGAACAATCACCCTGAATTTCTAAAATCACCTCTCTTTCTGTTTCTGCCAGGTTCCTAATTATCTCCAAATTCTTTTTTGCTACAGATTCTGTTTTAACATCAACCATAGGAAACAGTTTAAAATATCTCCCTGCTTCTTCCAAAAAAACTGTTAATTCTTTCAGATATAACTCTCTCTTATCCATAACCTCTGTCTCCTCTCTTTTATATGACATGGCATAAAAAAGCAGCCAAACTCCATTGAGTTCAACCGCTTTAATTTTCTTTACCATGTAACTACTTTATTTACTATTTTGAATTGTTCCAGTGACGTCCTTCTACTATATATTCTTGTTGTATCCAACGAAGAATGCCCCATTAAATCTGCCAGTAATGGCAAATCATGATAATTTTCATAAAAGGTCTTTCCAAATAAATGCCGGAAACTGTGAGGATACATCACATCCGGATCAATACCATAATATCTGGCAAAGCTCTTTAGCTGTTTTTCCACCCCTTTTATAGACATTTTTTCGCCATCTTCTTTAATAAAAATATATCCTGAGGTTTTCTGTATCCTATCCAACCACTCCATACATTCTCTCTGATAGGCTTTAATGAAATAAATACGACGGTATTTCTTTCCTTTTCCATAAAAGTCCATTTGTCCATCTATAATATTTTCAGCCTTAGTACATAATATTTCCGATATTCTTGCACCGGTACACGCCATCCCCCAGATCAAAAAATAATATGTAATGTTATCTTTTTTTAACTTTCTCTTTAAGTATCTATAATCCTGCATACTGATTACATTTTCAAGAAATGGTTTCTGTTGAACCTTTACAGATTTTATATGGTACTTATACCCAGTAAATCGTAAATATTTGTTCATTGCCTGTATCCGTTGATTAGCTGTTGCTGGTGCAAAATTGGCAACGAGATAATTTTTATATTCAAGCAATGCATCCCTATCTACTGTCTTATAATTGGTCAAATAAAATTTTAGTGTCCATGTATACCCCAATACACTATTTTCTGCCATTTCTTCATGCCTCAAATATCGCGCAAACCTCTTCACCTCCTTCATAACTTCCTGCTCTGTTTCATAACGGTACTCATTTTTCGCTTTCATGCTTCTTATCTTCCTCCTTTATTGTTTAAAAGGAAAATAGCACAAAACGTATGACGCATCTAATAAATCTTATTACAACTTAGGATACGCAAATGGACTCGCTAAAATTGACAATGCATCCATTATATATACATATCATTCTCATGTGGGTGACGCTCAGAATGGTGGAGAATGTTATTCCCCATTGTACAAAGTACATTCTCATTCTAACGGATGCTATTCAACAGTTAGCAGCACCTGTACATGTTCTGCCTATGCAGGGCAATGGATAAACGATACTATATTTATATGTAGGGTATGTGGTCATGCAGGTCATGGCCCAGGTGGAACATGTGGAGCCACAACAACATCAACTGTATTATCTTGCGGGAAAATTGAAGGAACAAGATATCAGTCAGAAGGTCTTGAAGCTTATGTTATATCATGCGGCAAAACCGAATCTACTATTGAAACTGCCACTATTGTATTTAATTAACAATAGTAAATCTTATTACCACCTAGGATATATTGATGGTCTCGCAGAAATCACTAACTCTGATATCGAATATGTATATCATCATCACACAGACGATTGCCTTGGCACAGTAACCAAAACATGTACCATCACCAAAAGATTCACTACGGAAAACCACCCGGCCGCATGGAATTCTATCTGGTGTGGTACATGTAATGCGAATACATATCATGATGGTATGAAAATCACACATAGCAGTTGCGGACAGGCCACCGATTATCAGATACTAAATTGTAGCAGACATGCCGATAACTCTAATTACTATTCAACTTCAACACATACATACACAGGGACTGGATATATCTGTGGATATAACGAAGGAGATATTGAAAAAGCTACGATTGTGATTAAAAAGTAATAATCGCAGATTCGATACTTTCTTCTGTCTTTCCACAGCCTAATTGATAGCCGATAATTTCATCACCTTTAGTACAATTAAGCTGTTTTGAATAAATCGGAACCATATGGTCCCCCATTCCCCATCCAGAACTAGAGGTATCGCCTACCCATTGATTTTTTGCTTCAGCTCCACAACCAGAACATCTAAAATCGGCATAGGGAGTATGATTGTTATAACAGTTCCAAGTGCCGCATTTCCTTGTACCGGTTTGAACCGTTTTATAACAACTATCTGTATGCTTATGATACTCGGCAACGGTGTAGCATCCAGTACCGGTTGTAGAATCTCCACTATGCTCGTGATATATGTATTTGACATCAACTTTGTCCAGCCCATCCGCAATTCCATGTGCGTATCCTTGGTTGTAATAAGATTTATTATTATCCGTAAGGTTCACCGTCACCTGTGACCCATCTGGATAATAACCTTTTTCAAGTGGAATGACGAGGGACGCTTCATAATCTTCCTGACCAATTGTACCGGATTCTGTCATATTAGAAGTATCAAAAGTTCCTCCTTGCCTCTCTTCAATCCCATTGATTGTTTCAATGATCGATGAATAATTATTTTCATCTTGAATCGAAATATCACTGCCAATTCCTTTAACTGCATCTGCTAATGCCATGGTAAATTGTGTGTTTAGTTGATTAGCTGCTTTTGCAAGAATAACCAAATCTGTACTATCTAAAATCACGCTTGGTTCAGCCATTTCCGATTCTTTTCCCTGGATTCTCCCAATAGAATTTAAACCTTCAACTGTCTCTTCCCCACTTTCCAATGTACTAAATGTGAATGGTATATAATTTTCTCCTGCTGCAGATACTGCGATTGATCCTCCGAAAAGCACACCCATAACAAGAGCTACTGCAATTATTCTTTTTTTATTCATATGTATCACCTTGTCCTTTCCCTAAAATCCCATATTTGTTTTAAAAGATTCTTTGTATTGATCTGGCAATTGCTCATATAGCATATCCAGACGTTGAGCAACTACCTTAAAATCATCAGAATCAATTACAATCGGGCTGCCATTTCCATCTTTCCCCTGAAGGATCTTCATACTCACCATATGGTTTTCAATCGGTCCATTTCCAGATGTATAACCATTATTAGCAAAGCTTTCATTTGCCGGCCAGCCCAACATGAATACTGTGGTCATAAAGATACCGCAAACAACTATTTTTCTCTTCATTTTCCTACCTCCTCTATTCCCTAGGGATAATAAATGTTAGCGTATGCTCATCATCCCATGAAGCTGCCCAATTATCTGCCTGTGATGCCGGGATTTGAGATATTTGATCTTTGATCTCTTTCTGCAGTTCTGATTTTGTTTCAGAAATTTCATTTTCTAATGTACTTTTATTGCTATTAAGTTGTTCATTTAATGACATTTCCATATCTTTAGCTGTTTTCTCAAGATTCTCTCTGGCAACAGATAATTCTGATATTTTTTCTTCATTTAATGCAATTCTACTCCCGGCTTCATCAAGGTTTTCGTAGGCCTTTTTGATAGAGTCGCTATTTGTTACAATTTCATTCTTGATTTCTGAAACCTGTTGATCCAAATTGCTTTTCAATGTGGTAATAGCGTTAGATAATTCCGTAATCCTCTGTTCTAAATCTGTCTGCACTTCTTTCAAGGTACTATCTGCAGCCTCAAGAGCAGCCAGTAGTGTCTGCTCCTGTTCCTCCTCGCTCGCCTGTAATGCTGCTTCCAATTGTTCCTTAGCCACATTTAGCTTATTAAGAGTATCTGAATTTATTTGAATATTATTTTCTTGCAATGAGGAGATCGAATCATTTATCTGTGCAACCGCATCTTTAATTGCCTGTTCACGATCAGATCCCTCCATCCGCAGAGCTTTATCTACTTCAATAATTGATCCATTTAATATATCTGTTACTTGATTCAAATCTTCCAATCATTTCCTCATCCGATAAGGAATACTCCGGAATCACGTCCTGTATTTTATCTTCAACGCTTTCTTCAAGTTGTGTAATGGCATGCTGATTTATCTCAGATTTAGTCAACGATAATTGTTTCAATAGAGTCGGTGTTACCTCACTAGAAACCTCACTGATTATCATATTCATCTGTTCTTCCGATATAATCCCACTATCCGAAGATTCTGCTGACATTCCAGTATTATTAAAATATTCATGTAAGTGTTTATCCAAATCAGTTCTAATCTGATCCTGTGCCGTAATCTGTGCATCGTTCATCTTGGGATTATATCCATATAATAAACCAATGACTGCAAATATTATTACTATTACAACACATATGGAAATTATAACTCTCTTCCGTTGTATTCTCATTTTCATTCCTTTCTGTTAAATATATTAACCAATTGATATAATTGTCATCGTATTGTCTTCAATCACAACCTTTGCATTTGCTTCATTAGAATATTGTACTTTTGTACTCTCTACATCACTGCTGTCAACAATATTTTTTCTGTTAACCGAAGTATAAGTTGCCATCCACTTTATCTCTAATCCCTGAGGCATTTCATCCGCATGATACCATTGAACCCCATCCTCCGAAAAAACAGTAAATACAGACTGTCCATCAGCTCCATCATTTCCCGAATACTTACTCCAGGAATAATCTGCCGGATTGGTTGATGCCCTAGTTCCTGTATATATTCCAATATATTTTGTTTTGTCATTTGGTGCAGATGACCAGTTTCTGCCAGATGCATCCTCTGCATACCTATAAAATATGGATTTCCCGTCTTGACCATCCTTGCCATCTGAACCATTCTTTCCAGCTACTCCAGCCTTTCCAGTGGCATTTGATGTTTCTGTCTTAATTTCTTTTTGAAGTTCTTTTTTTAAGTCATTCATCTGCTTATTCAGATCATCAGAAAGATTATTTTCTGAATTTGCAATGTTATTCTCTATATATTCTTTGAGCTGATCTGCTGAAATTCCTAAATTGTTTGTCAAAGAGGCAAGTTCTTCATCGTTCATTCCCTGCAGCTTTTCCAACAATTCTTCTGTGGTCATTTCTGTATTATCCACTATATTAGCTTGAATTGATATTCTTGTTTTTTTCTTACTCAAATCATCAATCTGCTTCTGTAGGCTTTCCGTCAATAACAAATATTGTTGCTGATACTCATCAGCTTTAGCCACGTCACTTTCTGATATCTGGATGAGAACATGTTCCCAAATGATTTCCGTAATTCCTGATGATAAAGCATCCATATTTTCATCTGTTAGATTTTCTTCCGGTATTGCATATATTGTTAATGCACTTTTTATTTTGGTCTCTACTGCCTGTGATATTTCATCATTAATAACCTCTGTGCCGGATGCCATGACCACATTATAATTTTGTACTGCTATATCTGCGATCTTATTCAATGTCCCCTCTGCCAGATCCAAGTATGTCAAAAGATAAGCTTTAACATCGTCTGCAAGCTTCTGTTCCTCCTCCCCATACTCATATGTAATATCAATTTCCTTGTCTCCTTTTTGTGCATTTACATTTAATATAATAATTCCTACCAGCACCATTATTCCCAATGCCATTCCCATAAGTACTTTTTTATTCGTTATTAATCCTGCAAAATTTATATTTTTCATTCCTCATCCTCCTCTGGTGCATCCAGATCCTCATCATATTCGTCATCGTCTTCATCTGAAAAATTGAATTTATTTTCCTTATGCGACGTCGTATAATTTGCAGTTATATCCTCATCCACATCCTCCGAAACCTCACCGGAACTTTCCTCTCCACTTCCAGTTTCTCCCTTGATTTCATCATCTCGCATTAACATTTCCATTGTTTTTTCCTGATAATCATCATCTAAATCAAAATCAGCATCCTCATCTTCTTCATAATCCTCCGGTACAAAATCATCTTTATCCAATGCATCAACCAGATCCATTTGCTCATCTTTTTTCTTCTTATAAATATTTTTGTAATAATAAACTCCGCCACCGATTATAGCCATTCCTAAAATCAAAAATAGTTTCAATTTTGTATCACCATTTTTCTTGGTTTCTGATTTCGTATTTTCATTTGACAAATCACCTGTTTCAGAAACATCGTCTTTATCTTCTAAACTATTAAGTGAATCAAGTAATGATCCCGATCTACCTGAATTGTTACTTTCATCGTCGATTGCAAGTTCCTTTAAATCAGACACCTTCACCTGATTAAGCAAATATACATTATTACTATTCTGTCCCTGGTCTATCACAAGATAAAACACCTCTCCATCGTCAGTCGTTACCGTATAAAATAATCTTTCAGCTTCTGTATCATTAATACCTGTATTAATCTTCTCAAAAACAGTACCTTGACCAGCTTCTGCGGGTTCCTGAACAACATCTCCTGCATATTCGTAATCTGAATAGTCTGAAGTATTATCCAGCACTACATCAATATTAATATTTTTATCACTTTCTTCTGTTTTTACAGTATCAGAGTATTGGAAATCCTGTGATGAAACATTACCTGCAGCATCCTTAACATAAACAGTGTGGTCTGTTCCTGCAAGCACTGTAAATTCATTAGACGGACCGAATGCACTTGGCTCATCTGAATCGAGCGCATATAAGACTGTCCCATTTTCATCTTCTGCATCTACAGATATTGTTATATATTCTTCTCCTTCAGATGCATTTGCACAGATTGGCCAACTCATAATTCCATACAGTATTGAAAGAAAGATCCCCATTGCAAGTCTATAACTTTTTTTCATAATTCTTTGTTCTCCTTATTTAACTTTTATATTTCTAATAACTGGTGCTTTTTGATCAATGTTATTAACCATGATTTCTGTCTCCGATAAATTTCCAGCTGCATCCTTTACCTGAACAGTCCACATACCATTCTTCTCTACTACATACTCGTTATACGTGATCCATTCCGAATCCATTCCCTCCTCATTGCATAAATAACGATAATATATTTCGCTACTGTCAGTTGCCTCTACATGAATGGTATTACTTTTGCAAAATCCTTCTTTATTTTTCAACTCAGTACTTACAATGACCGGTGCCTTTGTGTCCACTGTTATCAATTGCTGATCCTGATGGGAAATGTTTCCTGATTGATCTCTGACATAAGCAATATATTTTCCATTTCTGGAAACATTAATGTCAAAAGACGCTTTTCTCGTCCAATCATCTTCCAATGGCTGCTGATCCTCAAAAACAAATGCATATTCAAGATACGGATATGGAGTTTGATCATCCTCAGCCTCTATGCTCACTGTCAGCAACGTATCCTTATCTACATTACTAATTTCAAACGGACTAACATTTACCGCTATAATTACCGGTGCTTGCCGATCAATTCCTTCAACCCGCAATGCAGTTTCAGTCGATTTTTCATCAAATGGATGATAGCGAAGCTGTAGTTGTTTTTCTTCTAAACCAATATAAGCATAATTACATTCCGTCATAACAATAGTTGTTGTCTCCACCCGGTTTCCGGAAACAGTCACTGTATAATCTGTATTTTCATTAGTGGATAAAAAATACAATCCGCTCAAGCCGGTAATGGTTTCTTTTTTTCCATCTTCATAATTAACTACAACAGGAACCTGCCATGTACTCATGTAATCATTTCCATCTACCATATAAGGATCTGTACTAATACTCTTCACCTTTCCTTGAAGTACATAAAGATATGCTGTTTGCGTATCAGTCTCTCCGTTTTGAAATTCTGTAATACAGCGAACCATTCTCTCATTAATATCTGATATAGCCTGCATTTTTACACAGGAAACCTTTCTGTACAATTCATCTTCAATATTCAGAATCTGACTATGATCTACCTCTTTCCATACATTTTCAGTCAGATCATAGTACTCCCAATAATATGATATTGCATCCGGATCATACCGTTGAAAACAGATCTCCCTATTAGGTTCCGTATAAATATCCGAAAGATTTACTGGCTTCTTTGATATTGGTTCCGATTCTGAATCATCTATAGGTTCGTCATGGTCTACATCTGGTTCAGAATTCTCCTTGCTTCCCTCAGCAAGATCCAATATCTCCTCTGTTGTTAACGCATTTGTCATTTCTTCCGCATAAACTATATCAGCACTTGTATCTTTCCCATCACTTCTTACTTTGTTATTAAGAATCAGACCTATGATGATGACAATCGCTACTCCGATTAATACAATCGCACAGCGTCTTGCAATTTTTTTCATACGGTCTCCACCTCCAAAGCTTCCTCTTGTTTAACAGCATTCTGTCCCGACTGCTCTGATAGTTCAGACATCATCTGAATCACATCCATTAAATTATCCTTATTGCCAAGAACAACCTTCCTAAAATTCTGGAATTCTTCTGGACTCAGCCGAAGTTTGTTAATATCACTTTGAACCTGTTCGCCTTGTAATACGTTAATTTCCAGTTCAATCTTCCTTAACGCTTCAGTTTCCTTTTTCACTGCTGCTTGATGCTGCTTAATGCTGTTGCGCTTCTTTTCTGCCATTGATTGCAATTTTTCTATACTTTTCACCTTAATTCCTCCAATCTTACTAAGATTCTGAAGCTTCTATTGTCGAGAACGGTATAATAAATACTGGGTTGACCGAATTTCCCTCTGCGTCATGTACCCGGATATGTAAATGTGGTCCTGTACTATTTCCTGTATTTCCGCTGAATCCTACCTGCTGTCCTCGCTCAATACGCTCTCCTGCTTGAACTGTTCTCGAATCCATATGCATAAATGTAATCAGCCATCCAGTCTCTGTTTGAATAGTAACCATATTTCCTGCTGAATCAGAGTAATGAGACGCCACCACCGTACCCATAACTGGCGAATAAAGTATAGTTCCAACCGGAACTGCTATATCCACGCCATCATGAAAAATTCTTTTTCCGGTAATAGGATGAATTCTCTCCCCATAATTACTGCTAATTTTATTTCTCCAATCCACATCCATTACAGGTCCATAAATCTGCTGTCCATTACCGGTAAGATAAAATACATCCATCTGACCCTGTTTGGCTGCATCATCAATTCGACTTTTACATAGTTCATAAAAATCCTGTTTTTCCAGTATGACATAGCATATCTGAACCATTTTTCTCACTTTAGGATACAGTCCTGTATTTGGATCTTTCGGCTGTGTTGTATCTTCTACCAGTCTCTCTTCCATTTTGATTTCAACCCTCAATGTATAATATTGCTCAAAGAGTTCGTTCAGATCATCTTGAACCATTTCCATGGTAAACTCATTGTATTTTGCTGAAAGATAAGCAATCAATGTATTCGCATCGAAACTAATATCATCCAAAACATAAATAAATTCATATATTTCTGGGTTTTCCTCTAAAATTTGAGGTTCAATATTCTCAGGCTTCAGGCTTTCCTCTAGTTCTGCCTCCTTTTCTCTGAAGTATGCCGTTGCATCTGTCATTGTGTAATAATCATTTTGGCTTGTGCTTTTTACATAAGCATCACTACCGGTATCCAAAAGAACCATCATAAAGAAAACAATCAAAAAAAACACGAGTAGAACCAAAAATAGAATTGCTATTCCTGATGCCACAAGTGCTCTTGTCCTCTTTGACCTTATTTGTTTTTCTTTTTTTATAGTCTTCTTTAACTGATGCTGCTTTCTGATACGTACGAAGAAATTTCCCTGCTCATGTTTATATTCACGGATCATTTTCTTTTTAAGCTTATGCTTGTACTGCTCATTAATTAGTTTTTGCTTTGCAGCCTCCTCAACCTTTCGTTTTTGAAGATCGATTCCTGACTTATACCGAAGCTGTTCTGCTCGGGCATTCAACGCATCTTTTCTGATATTCCGGTATTTAAGCGTCTGGTATCCATCCAGTTCCCGATGAAGCCTCCTTACATCACTCCTTAAACGCCAGCCAATTCCTCTTGTGATCAGACGCCTTTTCCGATTTACTTCCGCTATAACCTCATCCTCTGAAAATTGACTTCCCATAGCGGTATCCTTCATATTTTTAAGAGTTCGATTCAGACGATGGCGTAGATAATCTTTAGTATAATTATTATTTTGCAAACGCTGTCTGTGCTTTCTCGTTGTATAAGCAACTTTTTCCGTTTGAAATTTAAGTCTCCCACGTACTGGAATATTACGTGTCACATGGATTTGGTCATCTTGTAACCCTGCATGCCACGATTCCCTTAATGGACGCTTTCCCTCTTTATCATAAATCAATCTATGCTTCCAAGGTTTATGCGACATACGATACTCAAGTCCGGTTTCTTCCAATCGATGAATAGCCTTTTCATTCCGCTGCTGCTTTTTTAATATGGCATTCTCTTTTTTTTGAAAACTTTTGCTATTCCCATCAAGATAGCTAATTGATTTTGTGATCTCCAGATCATTCTCCTGAAAGATAGAAGCACTCCTTCCAAATGCTCCAGCTTCCATACCATCCATACGCAAGTCGTTTGATGTGGTATTAATTAAAGACGATGTCTCATAAGTTTCTGAAACATAACGCCTAAATTCCTTTTTCTCTTCCAGATCATCTTTGGGAAAATACACCGTTGCCTGGTAATTATAAGAAGCACTATTAACTGGTGTAATGCTTTCTGCACTTTCAATCGGATCCGTCATTCTCTCTTGCACATTCATAGCCTGTTCCGCATATATATGACGCTGTACATTAAATGATTGGCTTGTCTGATGATACTGCGTCCCTCGGTCCTCACTACGATACAATCCAGACTGATCATCTCCATTGCGAAATTGTTGTGCATTGTTCCTTGTATGGAATTGCTGATTATCTATTTCAGGCACTTTTTCATCTGCAGTTGTTTTCCTCTTTAATTCATCCTGACCCATTCCATATCCTCTTTATCCAATCTGCT
>OMAD01000344.1_pt1 | contig 16535 bp, 17 predicted proteins | sample 1644581 | NCBI WGS metagenome assembly OMAD01 (sample SAMEA103958120, study PRJEB25191) | human gut metagenome | biome: human-associated habitat [ENVO:00009003]; feature: intestine environment [ENVO:2100002]; material: feces | place: Germany | collected 2013/2015 | reverse complement strand
GTGCGCACAGCGCACGGGATTCTTGATTAAATTTTTTAATCAAGAATCAGTATTAGTCCTCGACAGCGCAAAAAAAGAACGCCCGGAGGCGTTCTTTTTTTTGCGTTTACCGCTTGTCGCGGTCGTAGGACACCACCACGCGGCGGTTGGGCTCGGTGCCGATGGAGTAGGTGTTCACACCGGGGACATCCTGCAGGGCGGCGTGGATCACATGGCGCTCATAGGCGTTCATGGGCTCCAGGGTGACGCTGCGGCGATACTTGGTGACCTTTCCGGCCACCTTGCGGGCCAGGGACTCCAGGCTCTGCTCGCGCTTGGCCCGGTAGTTCTCGGCATCCACATGGACGCGGATGCGCTTTTCCCGGCCGGAATTGACGGCGTAGTTGGTCAGCTGCTGGATGGCGTCCAGGGTCTCGCCCCGGCGGCCGATGAGCTGGCCCAGCTTCTGGCCCTCCAGCACCACGCTGTAGCGGCCCTTCTCTGTCTCGGTGACCTTCACCTGGGCGGGGCTGTCCATATGCTCCAGCAGGCCCGTCAGGAACTCGGTGATGCGCCGGGCGTTGTCGTCCTGGCAGGACTCCTGAAGCGGGGCGGCGGGAGCCTCCTCAGCCTTGGGGGCGGCCTTGGGTGCCTCGGCCTTCTGGGGCTTGGGCTGCTGGGGTTTCGGCTGGGGCTTGGGTTCGGGCTTCTTTTCGGGTTTCTTCTCCGGCTGGACCGGGGCGGCGGGAGCCTCGGGTTCCTCCTGACCATAGGTCACGCGGACCCGGGCAGGGCTGCTGCCGATGCCCAGAAAGCCGCTCTTGGCCCGCTCCAGAATCTCAACAGAGACGTCGTCGCGGTCCATCTGCAGATGCTGGAGCGCTTTGCGGATGGCTTCCTCCTCGGTCTTGCCCGTTACGTCAATATAACTCATAGACAAAACTCCTTAGTCATCATTAGTCATCGTAATGGCTCTTGTCATAGGCGCGGCCCCTGGCATAGGGACGCTGGCCCACGCGGCCGTTTTCGTTGCCGCCGGCGGACTTTTTCTTGTCGCCGGAGGGCTTTTTCTTACCCTGCTGATTCTGGGGCTTCTTGCCGCCGTTGGCCAGCTGCTGCTGGGCCATCAGCTCCTTCTGGCGCTGATACTTGGCATAGCGCTTTTCCCGGGCGGCCTTTTCCTTCTCCGTCTCCTCACGGTCCAGAATCTTGTTGAAATACTTGTTCAGGGTGACCTCCTGGATCAGGGAGAACGCGGAGTTGGCAATCCAGTAGATGCACAGGGCGGAGGGCAGGATATAGCCCATCCACAGGGTCATCAGCGGCATCATGTACATCATGGTCTTGGTGGACCCGTTGGGGGCGGAACCATTGGTGCGCATGGTGATGAAGCTCATGGCGAACTGGATGCCGGCGGAAATGATGGGCAGCAGCAGCGCGCCCCAGACGGGCCAGCCGCCGCCGGGGAACTGGCTGAACAGAGAGGACGGCTGAGCCGCCAGGTCAATGTGCAGGAAGTTGTAGTTCAGGTCGATGAGGCCGTCGAACTTCCCGGCGAAATCCGCCCAGTGCTCGTGGATGAACTTGGCCAGATAGATCTGCTCATACGCCTGACTGCCCTCGGCCGCAGTGAAGCCCAGGGTGCCGGCCAGGGTGGTGATCTCCGCGATCACCGACTCGGACAGGCTCATAAAATACCGCAGAGGCACACGGATGATATAGTACAGGGCAATCAGGATGGGGAAGGGGATCATGGACCACAGGCAGCCGGACATGGGGTTGGTGCCTTCCTTGGCATACAGCTCCGCCATGGCCTCCTGCTGCTTCTGCTGGTTATTGGCGTAGCGGGTCTTGATATCGTTGAGCTTGCCCTGCATACGGTTCATGCGCAGCATGCTCTTCTTGCTCTTGAGCTGGAAGGGCAGCAGCACCAGCTTAACCACCAGGGTAAACAGGATCAGGGCCACGCCATAGGACCCGGTCCAGCTGTAGAACAGCCGGGTCAGGAAGGCAAAGGGCACACAGATATAGTATCCGAGCTTTGCAAACATGGGGTAGTTACCTCCGTTTTTTGTTGGGTGGGAAAAACGAGGTTTTCAGGGAACAGGATCATACCCGCCTTTGTGGAAGGGATTGCATCGCAGAAAGCGCCGCAGCGCCATAAAGCCGCCCCGCAGCGGCCCGTATTTCTCCACTGCCTGCAGGGCGTATTCCGAGCAGGTGGGGATATACCGGCAGCGGGGCGGAAACAGCGGCGACACGGACGCCTGATAAAACCGGATGGCCCGCAGGATGGCCCGCTTCATGACGGGTCCTCCCGCAGCAGATCCAGCTGCCTCAGAAGTCGCAGATAGGTGCTCTCCAGCTTTTGATAGCCGGTTTCCACAGCCCGGACACGGGCCACCACGATGATGTCGTATCCCGGGACCATTTTCGGCTTATTCAGCCGGTAAATCTCCCGGATGCGCCTTCTCACCCGGTTGCGGACCACGGCGCCGCCCAGCTTCGTGCTGACGGAGACCCCCAGGCGGCTCAGCCCCCGGCGGTTCCGCTGGCAATAGATCACCAGCTGCGGCGACACCGCCGACTTCCCCTTGCGGTAGATCCGGCGAAATTCGTAGTTCTCTTTTACCGTGACGACAGGATTCATGAAAACAAGCACCTTCTCCGCCGGTGCGGCGGCTGAAATGAGCATAGGCCAAAAGGGACGGCAGTTTTCCCTTCCACCGTCCCTGGTCTATCCTTTATGCGCGATGCACTTTCCGCGACCTCAATGGGTCAGGCGAGCGCGGCCCTTGGCGCGGCGGCGGGCCAGAACCTTACGGCCGTTGCTGGTGGCCATTCTCTTGCGGAAGCCGTGCTCCTTGGAGCGCTGGCGCTTCTTGGGCTGATAGGTACGGAACATTGCATGACACCTCCATTTTGTAAAAATCCGGCGGCAGATCGGAGCTGCCGCACATACTCGACGGCGGGCGGAGGACTTGTCCCCCGCGGCCGCAGTTGACAAAGCGGATGCCGCAAAACGGCATGGTAAACATTATACAGAATCCCGGCCCCGCTGTCAACAGAAATCTGCATTTTCCACGAAAAGGGTATTCCGGCGGCTCCGGGTTCGTTATTTGCCCCGTTTTTCGGAGAATTTGCCGGAAATAGGGTGGATTTTCTTCCGGAATCTGTTTAAGAACCAGAAAAATATTTTATGCTTAGTATTAGTATATGAGTAGACTTTCCGGCGGCAATTTGGTATAATAAGGCGTACAATTTTTCCAGAAAAAGAGAGAGAAAAACGCATGATCCGCGGGAAAGGGGCGCTTTCATTGAATTCAATCGCAGACGTATGGACCATCGTATTGGACAGGCTGAGGTCCCAGCTGTCGGAAACCACCATCAACACCTGGTTTGACGAGGTGGAGGCAGTGACCATGGAGGACTCCGCCTTCGTGCTCCACTGCAGCAACACCTTCAAACGATCCACCATCGAGACCCGGTTTATGACCCATATCAAGGCCGCGCTGAAGGATTTCTTCTCCGCCTCCATGGAGGTGAAGATTCTGGACGATCAGCAGCTGGCCACCTATGTGGCGGCATCCCACGGGGTGGCCCCGGACCGGCCCGGCTCCCTGCTGGAGTCCGACGCCTTCACCTTCAACACCTATGTGGTGGGGCCCCAGAACCGGATGGCCTATGCCGCCGCCCGGGCCGTGGCGGAAAAGCCCGCAGAGCACTATAACCCCCTGTTCATCTATGGAGACTCCGGCCTGGGCAAGACCCACCTGCTGTACGCCATCGCCCACCAGGTCCGCCAGCGGCAGCCGGAGGCCCGCATCGTGTACATCAAGGGCGACGACTTCACCAACGAGCTGATCGCCTCCATCCGGGAGGGGAAGAACGCCGAATTCCGGGAGAAATACCGCCAGTCCACCCTGCTGCTGGTGGACGATATCCAGTTCATCGCCGGAAAGAAACAGACCCAGGAGGAGTTTTTTCACACCTTCAACACCCTGTATGAGTCCGGGCGGCAGATCGTGCTGACCTCGGACCGTCCGCCCCGGGAGATGACCCAGCTGGAGGACCGACTGCAGACCCGGTTCGAGTGGGGCCTGATGGTGGACGTGGCACCGCCGGATTTCGAGACAAGGCTCGCCATCATCAAAAACAAGGCCGCCCTGCTGGGGGTACAGCTGCCGGATGACATCAGCAACTTCATCGCCGAAAATCTCACCGCCAACGTCCGCCAGATCGAGGGCGCCCTGAATAAGCTGCTGGCTTATCGGGACCTGCTGGGCAACCAGGTGGACGCGGCGGCCGTCAGCCGGGCCGTGAAGGATATGCTGAAGAAGTACAACGAGTTCGTGCCGTCTCCTGCCCTGATCATCGAGTACATCTGCCGCTATTACGACGTGGACGAGGAGCAGGTCCGAGGCCAGGGCCGGAAGCGGGACCTGATGGAGGCCCGGCAGACCGCCATGTATCTGATCCGCCGGATGACCAACCTCTCCCTCAACGATATCGGCAAGGAGTTCGGCGACCGGGACCACACCACGGTGCTGCACTCCCTGGACCAGGTGGAGAAGAAAATGCGCTCCGACCCGGCCTACGCCGAAAAGGTCAAGGAGATCACCACCAACATCAACAACAAGAAGTAACCCTCTTTCCACAATCTCTGTGGAATCCACGGGGAAAACCTGTGGATTACCGGACCCCGGTTTTTCCGGTGGAAAACCCCCTGCCTCTCTCCCCATCCGGGTGTGGAAAGAAAAACCCGTGACTTCAGGGCTTCCGGCGGTTTTCCACATAAATTTTCCCTACGGCGACTGTTACTAAAAATAAGATATCTTTTTGTTCTCTTTGGGAGAACGGAGTCACTTTTCATTCTGAAAGAAAGGAACGCGTCTCTATGCTTCGATTTTCCTGTGAAAAGGCGCTTTTGCAAAGCGCCGTCAACACCACCTCCCGGGCGGTAGCCGCCAAAAGCTCCATTCCGGCCCTGGAGGGGATCCTGCTGGAAGGGGGCGACACCCTGACCCTGTCCGGCTACAACATGCAGACCGGCATCCGCACCATCGTGGACGCCCAGGTCCAGTCCCCCGGCCGCATCGTCCTCAGCGCCCGGCTGTTCGGCGAGATGATCCGGAAAATGCCGGACGATGTGATCGTGTTCGCGGCGGACGAAAATCTGTCCGTCCATCTGACCTGCGGCGACGCCAGCTTCGAGATTCTGGGCCTGTCCGCCGACGACTATCCGGAGCTGCCGGAGGTGGACGACCAGTTCTCCGTGGACATCCGCCAGGGTACTCTGAAGGCCATGATCAACCAGACCAGCTTCGCCGTGTCCACCAATGAAAGCCGTCCCGTTCATACCGGCTCCCTGTTTGAGGTGGGCAACCAGGATCTGACGGTGGTGTCCGTGGACGGCTTCCGTCTGGCCCTGCGCCGGGAGCCTCTGGACCGGGCCGAGGGCGGCGCCTTCAAATTTGTGGCCCCCGGCTCCGCTCTGAACGAGGTGGAGAAAATCTGCGAGGATTCCGACGAAAAAATCACCATTATCCAGGGCAAGCGCCACCTGCTGTTTGAAGCCGGGGCCACCCAGCTGATCTGCCGCCGCCTGGAGGGGGACTTCCTGGACTACAAAAACGCCATCCCCCGGAATAATCCCATCCGCCTGACGGTGGACACCAAGACCATGCTGGGGAGCCTGGACCGGGTCAGCGTGGTCATCAGCGAAAAGCTCAAGAGCCCGGTGCGCTGCGTGTTTGAAAACGGCCGGGTGCTGCTGTCCGCCAAAACCGGCGCCGGCGAGGCCAAGGACATCTGCCCCCTGGACGGCGACGGAAATGGCCTGGAGATCGGCTTCAACAACCGCTATCTCATGGACGCCCTGCGCTATGCTCCGGCGGACTCCGTGTCCCTGGAGCTGAACACCAGCATTTCCCCGGCGGTGATCGTGCCCGCAGACGGAGAGGAGAGTTTCCTTTATATGGTGCTGCCGGTGCGGCTGAAAGCGTGATAAATATGGAAATGATTACCATTACCACGGAGTATATCAAGCTCCAGGACCTTCTGAAGCTGGCGGCCGTCACCGCCACCGGCGGCGAGGCCAAGCTGCTGATCCAGGACGGCGAGGTCCTGGTCAACGGCGAGGTGTGCACCATGCGGGGAAAGAAGCTTCGCCCCGGCGACGTGGTGGAGGCCCTGGGGCGGAGCTGCGGCGTGCAGTATGCAGATTGACCGCCTGCTGCTGGAAGGCTTCCGCAATTACGACAGCCAGCAGCTGACCTTCGACGGAAGCTGCAACGTCATATACGGCGAAAATGCCCAGGGAAAGACCAACCTGCTGGAGGCCATCGTGTACCTGTCCTGCGGCCGCAGTCCCAGGACCCACGCAGACCGGGAGCTCATCGGCTTTGACCGGGACCGGGCCCGGCTGGTGGGGCATATTCAGGCCCGGGAGCGGGAGTTTGAAACGGAAATTCTCCTGAACCGGGGCAGGAGGCGGAGGATGACCATCAACGGCGTGGCCGCCAGAAACGGCGGCGACCTGTCCCAGGTGCTGCACACGGTGTTTTTCTCCCCGGAGGATCTGTTTCTTATCCGGGAGGGGGCGGCGGCCCGGCGGCGGTTCATGGACCAGTCCCTGTGCCAGCTGCGGCCCCGGTATGCCGAGGCCCTGACGGAATACGGGCGGCTGTATGAACACAAGACCCGCATCCTCCGGGACAGTGACGAGTATCCCCAGCTGCTGGACACCCTGCCGGACTTCAACCACCGGCTGTGCCAGGTGGGGGCAGTTCTGATCAGCTACCGGGCCCGGTATGTCCAGGCGTTGGCAGTCCATGCCCGGCGGGCCCACTGGGAGTGCTCCGGGGAGCGGGAGGACCTGGCCCTGACCTATCAGACGGTGAAAACCGTGGAGGACCCTCTGGGTCCGGTGCAGGACATCGCCGGGGCCCTGGAGGAGCACCAGGCCCGGCACTATCAGGCGGAGCTGGCCTCCCGGCTGTGCCTGTCCGGCCCCCATAAGGACGACATCGCCGTGACGGTCAACGGCCTGGAGGCCCGGCACTTCTGCTCCCAGGGGCAGGTGCGGACGGCGGCCCTGAGCCTGAAGCTGGCGGACCGGGAGATCCACAAAAACGCCATCGGTGAGTATCCGGTGATGCTGCTGGACGACGTGCTGTCGGAGTTGGACCCCCGGCGGCAGGAGTATGTCCTCAACCGCATCGCCGGGGGACAGGTGTTCATCACCTGCTGCGAAAACGACCGGCTGGACGCCCTGCTGTCCGGCCGGGTATACCACATCCGGGAAGGGAAGGTGCTGTGATGGGCTTTCTGCATATCGGCCAGAACGTGATGGTCAACGACCGGCACATCATCGGCATATTCGACCTGGACATTACGTCCCAGTCCCCCCAGACCCGGCGGTTTCTGGACCAGGCGGAAAAGGACAGCGTGGTCTTGCCGGTGTGCGATGACATTCCCAAGTCGTTTCTGGTGTGCGACCATCCGTATCACCGGCAGATCGTATATATTTCCCAGCTGAACACCCAGACGCTGGTGAAAAGAGCGGAAAAGAAGTGAATTGTTTCCCTGTCATTGCCGGGAGATCGGCAGACACCGGGTTCCCGGGAATGACAGGATAAACCCAAGGAAAGGAAAGATCATCCAATGAGCGAACTGGAAAAAGTCACCGCTGTGGACACCACCTATGACGCCTCGGAAATCCAGGTGCTGGAGGGGCTGGAGGCGGTGCGCAAGCGGCCCGGTATGTATATCGGCTCCACATCGGCCTCGGGCCTGCACCATCTGGTGTATGAGATCGTGGACAACGCCATCGACGAGGCCCTGGCCGGATACTGCACGGAGATCACCGTCACCATCAACCCCGGCGACACCATCACCGTTACCGATAACGGCCGCGGCATCCCCGTGGATATCCAGAAGCAGACCGGCCGGCCGGCCCTGGAGGTGGTATACACCGTTCTGCACGCCGGCGGCAAGTTCGGCGGCGGAGGCTATAAGGTATCCGGCGGCCTTCACGGCGTGGGCGCCTCCGTGGTGAACGCCCTGTCCCAGTGGCTGGAGGTGCAGGTCCAGAAGGACGGCAGAATTTACGAGATGAAGTTCTCCCGGGGAGCGATCACCCAGGAGATGAAGATTTTGGGCGACACCGATCAGACCGGCACCGCCGTTACCTTCAAGCCGGATCCGGAGATGTTCGACACCCTGGTGTATGACTATGAAACGCTGCACACCCGGATGCGGGAGCAGGCGTTCCTGAATGCGGGGCTGCGTATCACCATCACCGACGCCCGGCCCGGCCAGGAGCAGAGCGACTCCATGTGCTATGAGGGCGGCATCCGGGAGTTTGTCACCTGGCTCAACCGCAACAAGACCCCTCTGCACGAGGAGGTCATCTATCTGGCGGGGGCCAAGGGCGACAGCACCGCCGAGGTGGCCCTGCAGTATAACGACAGCTATAACGAGACCCTGGTGTCCTTCGCCAACGACATTCACACCCCCGAGGGCGGCATGCACGAGACGGGCTTCAAAACGGCCCTGACCCGGGTGCTCAACGCCTACGGCATGAAATACGGCATGATCAAGGAGGGCGACAAGGTCTCCGGCGAGGACGTCCGGGAAGGCATCACCGCCGTGATCTCCGTGAAACTGACGGAGGCCCAGTTCGAGGGCCAGACCAAGGCCAAGCTGGGCAACGCCTCCATCCGCACCCTGGTGGACAACGTTGTGTCCGATCAGCTGTCCGTGTATCTGGAGGAGCACCCGGTGGTGGCCCGGACCATCCTGGACAAGGCCCTGACCGCCAACCGCGCCCGGGAGGCCGCCCGGAAAGCCCGGGAGTCCATCCGCCGCAAAACCGCCCTGGGCGGTGCGGCCATGCCCGACAAGCTCCGGGACTGCAACGAGAATAACCCCGAGCTGACGGAAATCTATATCGTGGAGGGCGACTCCGCAGGCGGCTCCGCCACCCAGGGCCGGGACTCCCGGTTCCAGGCCATCCTGCCTCTGTGGGGCAAGATGCTCAACGTGGAAAAGGCCCGGGCGGATAAGGTCTACGGCAACGACAAGCTCCAGCCGGTGATCACGGCCCTGGGCGCCGGGATCGGCGACGAGCTGGACCTGAACCGGCTGCGGTATCACAAGATCATCATCATGGCCGATGCCGATGTGGACGGCGCCCATATCCGGACGCTGCTGCTGACCTTCTTCTTCCGGTTCATGCGGCCCCTGATCGAGGAGGGGTATGTCTACTCCGCCGTGCCGCCGCTGTATAAGCTGACCCGTGGCAAGCAGCAGCGGGTGGCCTATACCGACGAGGAGCGGGACGCCATTTCCGCCGAAATGCGCAGCGGCAACCCCAACGTGAAGATCGACATCAGCCGCTTCAAGGGTCTGGGCGAGATGAATCCCCACGAGCTGTGGGAGACCACCATGGACCCGGAGAAGCGCACCCTGCGCCGCATCACTCTGGACGACGCCGTGGCCGCCGACGCCACGTTTACGGTGCTGATGGGCGAAAAGGTGGAGCCCCGGAAGGAGTTCATCGAGAAAAACGCCAAATACGCGGTGAATCTGGATTATTGATTCAAAAAATGCAGGCATTTTTTGAATCAGCTTGTCAAAAATTATTTTTGACAAGCTGAAAAGCATTTTCAAAACTTTCATAAAAGTTCTGAAAATGCGGTGATTAAAAACGAAAGACACCCCTGATGGGTTTCTTTCGTAACTATCTTCCTTTCCGAAGGCGGAAGCAATCCTACTTTTTTGACAGTCTGGATTCAAAAATGCTTGCATTTTTGAATTTCACCATCCCCACAAGGAGAATAAAATATGAGCAAGAAACCACAGTACGACCCTGAGGAGCTGCGGTACCCGGACCAGCACATTGTGGAGCGGTCCCTGGTGCCGGAGATGGAAAAATCCTATATCGAATACGCCATGTCCGTGATTGTGGGCCGGGCCCTGCCCGACGTGCGGGACGGCCTGAAGCCTGTGCACCGGCGGATCCTCTACGCCATGTATGAGGACAACCTGACCTCTGACCGGCCCTTCAAGAAGTCCGCCACCTGCGTGGGCGACGTGCTGGGCCGGTATCACCCCCACGGCGACGCGTCCGTGTATGACGCCCTGGTCCGCCTGGCCCAGGACTTCTCCATGCGCTATATGCTTGTGGACGGCCACGGCAACTTCGGTTCCGTGGATGGCGACCCCCCTGCGGCCTACCGTTACACCGAGGCAAGGCTGGCCAAGATCGCAGGCGAAATGCTGCGGGACATCGACAAGGACACCGTGGACTGGGACCCCAACTTCGATGAGAGCCGCAAGGAGCCCCGGGTGCTGCCCTGCCGGTTCCCCAATCTGCTGGTGAACGGCTCCTCCGGCATCGCCGTGGGTATGGCCACCAATATCCCGCCCCACAACCTGCGGGAGGTCATCGGCGCGTGCATCTGCGTGCTGGACAATCCCGACGCCACCCTGGGCGATCTGATGGAGCACGTCCAGGGTCCCGACTTCCCCACCAAGGGCATCATCATGGGCCGGGCCGGGATCCGGGCCGCCTATGCCACCGGCCGGGGCCGGGTAGTGGTTCGGGCCCGCCACGAATTCGAGGAATTCGGCAACAACCGCACCCGCATCATCATCACGGAGCTACCGTATCAGGTAAACAAGCGGATGCTTATCAAGAATATGGCCGACCAGGTGGAGGACAAGCGCCTGGAGGGCATCAGCAACATTCAGGACGAGACGGACCGTAACGGTATGCGCATCGTCATCGAGCTGAAGCGGGACGCCAACCCCCAGGTGGTGCTCAACCGCCTGTTTGCCCAGACCCAGCTGCAAAGCTCCTTTGCCATCAATATGCTGGCCCTGGTCCAGAATCAGTCCCAGCCGAAAATTCTCTCCCTGCGGCACATCATCGACGAGTACCTGGCCTTCCAGGAGGAGATCATCGTCCGCCGCACCAGATACGACCTGAAGAAGGCTCAGGAGCGGGCCCACCTGCTGGAGGGTCTGCTGATCGCCCAGGACAACATTGACGAGGTCATCCGCATCATCCGCACCAGCTATGACAACGCCAAGGAGAACCTGATGCAGCGCTTCGGGCTGGACGACGTCCAGGCCCAGGCCATTCTGGATATGCGTCTGAAGGCTTTGCAGGGGCTGGACCGGGAAAAGCTCCAGAATGAGTATCAGGAGCTGGAGGAGAAGATCGCCTATTACCTGCGGGTGCTGGGAGACGAGAACCTGGTGAAGGCCATCCTCAAGGAGGAGCTGCAGGCCATCTCCGACAAGTACGGCGACGACCGCAAGACGGAGATTCAGGACGTGGAGGACGAGATCGACATCGAGGATCTGATCGAGGAGGAGGAGTGCGTCTTTACCCTCACCGCCAACGGGTACATCAAGCGCACCCCCGTCAGCGAGTATGCGGCCCAGAGCAAGGGCGGCATGGGCAAGAAGGGCATCACCACCCGGGACGAGGACACCGTGGTGGACGTGTTCACTGCCTCCACCCACGACTATATTCTGTTCTTCACCGACACCGGCAAGGTGTATAAGAAGAAGGGCTATCTGATTCCCGAAAGCGGCAAGGCCGCCAAGGGCACCAACATCGTGAATATTTTGCAGGTGGAGACCGGCGAGCGGGTCCAGGCCATGCTGCACTTCCGGGAAACCGGCGACGACCAGTTGTATTTGTTCATGACTACCCGTAACGGTACCGTGAAGCGGCTGGGGGTATCGGCCCTGAAGAACCTCCGCAACAACGGCATCCGGGCCCTGACCCTGGACGAGGGCGACCGGCTCATCGACGTGTTGGAGACCCACGGCAGCGACCGGATCCTCATCGCCACCCACGACGGCCAGGCCGTCTGCTTCGATGAGACCGACGTCCGGGCCATGGGCCGCACGGCCGTGGGCGTCCGGGGCATCCGCCTGCGGGAGGGCGACTATGTGGTGGGCGCCGCCAAGGCCCAGCCCGGCAAGACGGTGCTGTCCATTACGGAGCGTGGCTTCGGCAAGCGCACCCCGGTGGAGGAATACCGCATCACCGCCCGGGGCGGCCTGGGCATCCGCAACTATATGGTCACGGAGAAAACCGGCCCCATCGTGGGCATCAAGGTGGTGGACGGTACCGAGGACCTGCTGCTGGTGACCCAGGCGGGCATCCTCATCCGCACGGCGGTGGAGAACATCCGGGTGGCCGGACGGGCCACCCAGGGCGTCATCGTCATGCGCTTCAAGGAGGAGGGCGACCGCGTCATCTCCATGGCCCTGACGGACCGGGAGCAGGACGCCGAAAAGGAGCCGAGCCATGAGTAAGAAAAAGGAGATGTACGCCCCCCTGACCCGGTGGCAGTATTTCACCAAGACGCTGTATCATGACCCAAGCAAGACCCAGGAATTTGAATATGACGGCGTGATCTATCTGAAAAGCCAGGAGCTGCAGGACATCGAGGAGCGCAACGCCCGGGTCAACTGGGTGCTGCTGCTGGTGCTGTGCGCCATGTTCCTGACGGCCATCAAGTGGCGGAACATCGTGGTCATTGCCCTGGGCATGGTGGTGATCGTGGCGGGAGAGCTGTATCGCATGAGCCGCCTGCCCAAGGATATCAAGGCCCACCTGACGGATTCCGGACGGAGGAAGCTGTGACGGAGATGAAGATCATCGCCCGGATCCGAACGGAGCTGCCGGAGAAGTTCGGCGTGCCCCGGCAGAGCGGCCTGGTGCCCCAGCTGCGGGGCCGGGTGATCTTTGAGCCGGAGTACCGGAACCCGGACGCCGTCCGGGGCCTGGAGGACTTCTCCCATATCTGGCTGATCTGGCAGTTTTCCCGGGCGGTGCGGGAGGGCTGGTCCCCAACGGTGCGGCCCCCCAGGCTGGGTGGCAACCGCCGCATGGGGGTGTTTGCCACCCGCTCCCCCTTCCGGCCCAACGCCCTGGGCCTGTCCTCCGTGCGGCTGGACCGGGTGGAGCTGGACCCGGCCCTGGGGCCGGTGCTCCATGTGTCCGGGGCGGACCTGATGGACGGGACGCCGATTTTTGACATCAAGCCCTATCTCCCCTATACCGACAGCCACCCCCAGGCCGCCGGCGGCTTCACCGACGGTCTGGCCCATGCGCCGCTGACGGTCGCGTGTGATCCCGCCCTGCTGGAGCATATCCCGGCGGACAGCCGGGAGGGACTTTTAGGAGTGCTGGCCGGGGATCCCCGGCCCCGGTATCAGGAGGACCCACAGCGGGTGTATGGTCTGTCCTTCGCCGGGCACAACGTGAAATTCACCGTGGACGGAGACCGTCTCACCGTGATCGCGGTGGAATAACAGGATGATTCTATGAAAACAGTTACGATCTATACCGACGGCGCGTGCTCCGGCAACCCCGGCCCCGGGGGCTGGGGGGCCATCCTGGAGTGGAACAGCGTGGAAAAGGAGCTGTCCGGCGGCGCGGCGGACACCACCAACAACCGCATGGAGCTTACCGGCGTCATCCGGGCCCTGTCCTGCCTGAAGGAGCCCTGCGTGGTGGAGCTGTACTCCGACTCCAAGTACGTCATCGACGCCCTGTCCAAGGGCTGGGTGTACGGCTGGAAGAAAAAGGGCTGGATCAAAAGCGACAAGAGGCCCGCCCTGAACGTGGACCTGTGGGAGCAGCTGCTGCCCCTGGTCGCCCGGCATGAGGTGCACTATCACTGGGTCAAGGGCCATGCCTCCAACGAGAAAAACAACCGCTGCGACCAGCTGGCGGTGGCGGAGAGCAAGAAATTCTGAAAAAATCTGTGATGTTCACAAAAAGTTCACGTGGATTTCATGATTTCGCCATGTTTACAAGGTATTCTTTTACCTGTACAAAGGAACCATTCCTTATGTGATTTTCTCTCTCTCCTAACAAACACACAGAAAACTCCCTCTGCCAGCGGCGGAGGGAGTTTTCTGTTGTTTGGCCAAAGGCTTCCCAAATGACTCCGTGTGTGTTACACTGGTGCAAAAAGGGGAGGGGATGCATATGAAGGACGCCTGTTCCGCCGGTGCGGCGGCAGTGGGCCTGCGGCTGCGGCAGCAGCGGCTGAAGCGGGGCTGGAGCCAGGAGGGCCTGTGCCGGGGTATCTGCGCGGCGTCGTATCTGTCCAAGATCGAGCAGGGCCGGGTTCAGGCCGCGCCGGAGCTGCTGGCGCTGCTGATGAAGCGGATGGACCTGCCCTGGTACGGTGAGAATCTGCAGGAGCTGGAGGAGCTGGTGGAGCGCCGGTACGCGCTGCTGCTGGACGGAGAGCGGGAGGCGTTTCAGGATAGCCGGAAGGCGTTCTCCCAGGCGCTGGAGACCATCCTGTCCAGCCCCTTGGCGGCGGACGGTCTGGTGCTGGACGCCGTGGACCGGCAGAACCCGTCGGACATCCCGGCGGCGCTGGAGCCGTATCTGGACCGGCGGCAGCTGGCGCTGCTGCGGATCGTACAGAGCCGGGAGCCGGAGGCGGTGCGGCTGCTGCCGGAGGCGTACTGCTTCCTGATGGCGGGCATTGCCGGGTATGAGCAGGGCGGCGACTATGTGGGGGCCATGGCCTATCTGCGGCAGGGCTGCGACCTAGCGGCCCGGGACGGCCGGGTGCGGCTGATGCTGGAGTGCCGGCTGTTTATGGGCAGCGTATGCTGCAACCGGCTGGACCTGGACGGTATGGAGGAGCACTATCAGGCGGCGGAGCGCATGGCCCGGGCGCTGGGGCGGCAGGAGGACCTGCGGGCCATGGCCTATAACCGGGCCGCCACCCAGGTGGAGTGCGGCCGGTATCAGGAGGCCTACGGCTATTTTGCCGCCCTGGAGCGGCCCCGGGTCATGGAGCTGCACAAGCTGGCGGTGTGCTGCGAGGGTCTGGGCCGGACCCGGGAGGCTCTGGACGCCCTGGACCGGGCGGAGACGGCCCCGGAGGAGTATCCGGACCGGGCTCTGTGCATGGGGATCTGCGGGCTGGTGCGGCGCAGGCTGGAAAACCCCGGCTATCTGCGGGACCCGGATTACGGCGCGGCGCTGATGGACGTATTCAACCGCTGCCGCCGGGAGATGCCCATCGGATACGCGGCCTTTCACCTGCCCCGGGTGCTGGAGTGGCTCACCGCTGGGCGGCAGTATAAGCAGGCCTATGAGCTTCTGCGTGACTTTCCTATTAAACTGCCTAATCTGCCCATTTAATGCAGGACTATATGTAAAACTTTCTCATATATACCCGGTTTTCTTTTCCTTACAGGTATGTTAGGATAGGGGAGAGGTGAGAAGATCATGCAAACCAAGCTGTGGAACCGCAATTTTACTCTGCTGATCGCCGCCACCGGACTGGGGGCCATCGGCGGCATCGCCGGTGGCTTTGCCATGTCGTTTCTGGTGTTCGACGAAACCGGCAGCACCCTGGCCTCGGCCTTGGTGCTGGCAGCCCAGCTGATTCCGGGGTTTCTGCTGCCCCTGGTGATTGCCCCGTGGATGGACCGTATGCCCCGCAAGCCCTTTCTTGTGGGCGGCGACGTCCTCAACGGGATCATGTACCTGCTGCTGGGACTGTATCTACTGCGGGGGACCTTTTCCTATGTGGGCTATCTGGCCTTCTCCCTGGTGCTGGCCACCCTCAGCTCCTTTGACGAGCTGGCTTACAACAGCATTTTTCCCATGCTGCTGCCGGAGGGCGCCCAGCAGAAGGGGTACGCCGTGGCCTCCACCCTGTACCCGGTGCTGCGGGTGGTGATGCTGCCCCTGTCGGCGGTGCTGCTGGACGCGGTGGGCGCGGCGTGGCTGCTGGTGGGGCAGGGGGGACTGTCCCTGTGCGCGGCGGCTGTGGAAAGCGGCATCCGCATACAGGAGCAGCGCCGGCCGTCGGAGGAGGGCTCCGGCCTGAAAACCTGGTGGGCTGATGTAAAGGAGGCCATCCAGTATCTGCGCCGGGAAAAGGGCCTGATGAACATATATGCCTACATGGCCGTGACCAACGGGGTGGGCAGCGGGTATTCCCCCATTCTGGTGGCTTTTTTCCGGACCTTCCCCGGCATGACGGCCACCATGTATTCCCTGCTGTCTCTGGCGGAGTTCCTGGGCCGCAGTCTGGGCGGCGTGGTGCAGTACCGGACGGAAATTCCGGAGAAGAAAAAGTACGGCTTCGCGTTTCTGGTGTATATGCTGTATGAGACGGTGGATCTGTTCCTGCTGTGGCTGCCGTATCCCCTGATGCTGGTCAGCCGGGGCCTGTGCGGCTTTCTGGGCATCAACAGCGCCACCATGCGCCAGGCGGCGGTGCAGCGGTATATCCCGGACCGGCTGCGGGCCCGGGTCAACGCCTTCGAGTCCATGCTCTATACCGGTGCGGCGGCGGTGCTGTCCCTGGCCATCGGGGCCTTGGGTGAGGTGCTGGATTACCGGCTGTGCGTGTCCCTGTGCGGCGGGTTTTCCATGGCTGTGTGCCTGGCCACCATCTGGCGGGGCCGGAAATACGTCCGGGCCGTGTATGAGCGAAGCGGAGAATAAGAGAATTAAAGCCAGAACGGCGGGGCTTCGACCC
>OMAD01000343.1_pt1 | contig 16545 bp, 17 predicted proteins | sample 1644581 | NCBI WGS metagenome assembly OMAD01 (sample SAMEA103958120, study PRJEB25191) | human gut metagenome | biome: human-associated habitat [ENVO:00009003]; feature: intestine environment [ENVO:2100002]; material: feces | place: Germany | collected 2013/2015 | reverse complement strand
TGTATAATTGATATCAAGAGGTACATCATAGTAGAAAACAATTGCATTCTTCACTTTATCCTGCCCTTTAGGAATATAAATAGTTGTTAAGCCAAAACCATAAGTATCACCTAGGGCGTTACCAAAGAAAGGCAATTCATTATCAATATTATCATTTTCAAAATATCTCTTCAAATAATCTAAGGCATTAGCAGTATATTCATCTTCAGTTGTTGGATCTGATCCACTAGTCACCTCAATTGTTAACTCATTCCAAGAACTTGGAACTTCTCTTGCTTCAAATTCAACATTTACATTCTCTGGTAAAGTAGTAGTATTAAACTCATCATACTTAAGCTCTACTACACCATAGATTGAACCAATATAAAAATAAAAGCACGCTTCAATAATATATCCATCTTTAACAACCACATATGGAGTAAACGATTCGCTTGTTGATATATAACCACGAGTTGCAAAAATACCATATAAATTAATATCATTACCCACTCCATAATAGAAAGTTGAAGCAACAGGGCTCATCACATCATCAACATAATAAGTTATTGTACCATCTTCTGGATTTTCATAATAGGTTCTAAAAATTTCTGCTGCAAATGCAAATGTTGGTTTAGCTAAGCTAAAATCACTTTGATATGCACGAGAAGCATAATATGCACCATCAGTATCTTGATAATACGTATTGTATAGATTGTCATTTATTTTCTTATAGCCATAACTTGCATTCTCTAAATATGTATGAATTTCATTTAATTGTGAATCATATTTAACATTATATGGAGCAAAATAGCAATCAGTACCTGTAATATATTCCGTAAATCCACTTTCTACAACACCAGATGACATATAAGAAGCTGTAATTTCTTTAAAATCTAATGTATAAGAAGTAAGAGCATTCATGTTATCAATTGCTAATTGTAAATCATCATGAATATCTTCGTGATCATATTTAGATATTGTAGGTACACTCACAGAATCTCCTAAATTTATTGTTACAATAAGTTCTTGAATTCCTTTGTATCCATCTACTAATGAATAATCTGGCTCACTTTTTGAATAAATTCCCATAATTTCAGATTCTTCAATAATTAAGGCAAAACCAGTTGGAACAAAATCATACGGATTTGATGCAGCAAGAACTTTAGATGGTAATGTTTTATCACTTCCTGTATATTCATATCGCCAAGTTTCTAAATTAAAAGTAAAATCATCAACAGTTAAATTTTTTAATCCATTGTATAATCCCGAATCAATAAATGATACTTCATTACCTAAATCATCTAACATTGGAAAATATTCTTCTTCATTCATAAAACTTACACCTACTTGACATGCTTTATTCTTGTTGTTTTTGTAGTATAAGCTCATAATTGTTCCTGTGTCACCATTTTCATATTGTGCAAACCAATTTGTTCCATCCATTGCTGTTTTGACATCAGTAACATAAGTTGATTCTAATTTTTCAAATAAACCAATGGTATATAAACTAATATTAATATACCCTTCAAAAGAAATTTTATCTTGATTTAAGGCATCTAACATTGCTTGGGTTAAAACCGGTTTCGCAACAATTGTAATTATTTTAGAAGCTGATTGGGTTGAATCATATTTACTAGTCGCAATTACTTCAATAATTGTATCCCCATTTACAGCTTCTGCTGTCAAAGTACCATCTTGGGTTATGCTTGCATACTCTACATCATCTTTAATTGACAAGACACCGGAATATTCTGTTAAACAGATGCAGGAAATACTTGATAAGAATGAGGTGGAACCAGGACCTGACTCTAAGACAATAGGAATTATATACAGAGTCGGTGAACTTATGATGAATGATAAAGATTACCGTCTGGCAAGAGACTGCTTTTCAATTGTTTATGATATAACACAGGAAACACAGTTAAAGACATTGCTTGATGAATTAGATAAAGATCTGGAGGCTGACAATGCTTAATAAATCTTATGATGGAATAATATTTGACCTTGACGGTACTATGTGGGATACAAGAAAACCAATATGCGAGGCGTGGAATATAATACTTTCTCGTCATGAAGAGATTCACAGAGCACCAATAGTGGAAGCTGACCTTAATGACTGTATGGGACTTCCGATGTACGACATAGCTGCAAAGCTGTTTCCACAAGAACAGGAACCGGTAAGAAATGCACTTATGGACGAGCTGTGTACATTTGAGAATGGATATCTTGCAGAAAGAGGTGGAATTCTTTATCCACAGCTTGCAGAAACTCTTTATACACTAAGCAAGAAATATCCATTGTATATTGTGAGCAATTGTCAGGATGGTTATATTGAAAGTTTTCTTACAGCACACCTTATGTCCGATTTCTTCAAAGACACTGAATGCTGGGGAAGGACATTTCTGTCAAAGAGCGAGTCTAATAAGATACTTATAGAAAGAAACAACTTAAAGAACCCTGTGTATGTCGGTGATACAGCAGGTGATGCAAAGTCTGCCAAAGATGCGGGCATAGATTTTATATATGCTGAGTATGGATTTGGAGACGTATCCAAAGACAGCTATGTTGCTAAGATAGAGAGCTTTGCAGAGCTTGCAGAGATATTGTAGGATGGGTTTTAAGCTGGAGAGTACTTAGGGGCTTAAAGCTGTGTTATGATATGTAGAGAGCTGGGCTGGGATAGGCTGAGAACTGTGCCAGAATATGTGAAGTTTAGAAAAGACCTACGCCGGCAGGAAATTCAAGTGAGTGAGTAGCTTTTTAGCAAGAAATAAGATAAAAATCAGAAGAGATACAAATCAATCTCAATAATAGCAGTTTACAGGTGATATAAATTAATATATACTAAAAAAGTAAATATGGCAAACTTATAGAAATATAAGGACGCAAAACTAGAAGTCTAGAGGTATAAAGCTGAAAAACACTATTTTCAGTTGAGAGATTCACATAAGCATAAGTCTCTAATACTATGATAGTTCGGTTGCATTAAGAAATCTTTTAAAAATTTCTTAGTGCAGCCTTTTTGTTTTAAATTCAGGCTTCAAAAATACCATAGGGGGGAAAAGAAAAATTGAAGAATTTATTTAACAACTCTGAGGAAGTTAGAGAAAATACAAATAACAGCATTAAATATATTAGAAAGCATGCGAACACATTGCATCTAACGCTGTCGAATAACATGAAATATGAGGTGTAGGAAGTGGAAGGACTGGTTATGAGTATTATATTGGATATGATTTTTTGGGCTAGATTTATATACATAAAAACTCAATTCTATAAAACTGAAGGTATCGCATATGGTAATAGCAATCATTACTTTTCTGAGTTCCTTATCCGTGACGATAAAGGGTATAATTATGTTGGTTGGGTAAGTAGGAATATATTTTCACCGCTTCATACAAGAGGGGCGGTTTATACGATATATGTTAATAAAAATAATCCCAAGAATGCAGTGATGGGAAATGAACCGACTATTTATCTGGTTCTGAGTATTGTGTTTTTTGTATTTGTTATTTTCTACTTGATAGTATTAGCATTGTATTGGCTTATGTAAGTGTTAATTAAAATTGAAATATATTTTTGATATAATGGAGGTATTATAGAAATGAACACATTGCATCTAACGTTGTCGAATAACATGAAAAATATGAGGTGTAGGAAATGGAACTAATTGCAGGTATTATGTTAGATGTGTTTTTTTCGCTCGATTTACATATATAAAAACTCAATTCTATAAAACCAAAGGTGTCGCAAATGGCAATGACAGGCGATATATTTCTGAGTTTATTTATGGATACAGAGGGCATAATTATGTTTGCAGTGTAAAAAATAATATATTTTCTAGGTATCATTTAAGGGGTTCTGTTTATAACATATGTGTAAAAAAAGATAATCCATATAATGGAGTTATGGGAAATGAACAGACCATATATATGATTCTGAGTATTGTGTGGTTTGCACTTGTTGGCTTTTACATAATGTTATTGGCATTGGAAAGGCTTATGTAAGTGTCAATTGAGAGTGAACTTAAATTGTGAGTATATAATATGGAGGAATTAAGAAATGAAAGTTATAAAGAATGTGTTGTTAGAAATAGTAACATTAATTTTGCTGGTAATAAACCTATATATGTTTTTTATTCAGAGTGGAATTGCAAGGATTCAGCAGACCACACAGGAAGAATTTGATGTTTTTTGGAGAACACTTTCGATTCTGAGTTTGATTATTCTGATAATCCTTGTTGTGGTATATATTGTAAGCGTTAAAGTATTTAAAAGAACAATTGGAAAAACACTTTTAGGAGTAGTTATTCTTCTTGCTGTGAATGTGATTATACTGGTACTTACAAATGCAACAACGGTACTTATTTTTGTAGCAGCTGTTTTATACATAGTATATCTGGTTCAGGCAATTGTTAATATCAGGAAATTTTAAGCTTTTGTGCTTGACGACAGATAAACATAGTGCTATTATAGGTGGCAGTTAAATATTTAAAGTCGATGATCAAAAGAGTACTTTCGGAAGGTACATCACAGAGAGCTGGCGGTGGTGGAATGTCAGCATGGAGAGCCGTAAGGAATGGGTTTGTGAGATGCGTAGATGAATTAGCAGTAGTTTACGACGCGGCCTCGCGTTACAGGGGAAGGATATATTAATTGTATCTGATAATGAGTTGAGCATACAGGTGGCATATCCGGTAAGGAGTGTCACCTTTTTTATTAATATTACAAGTATGTTCATAAATAAGGGTGGCACCACGGTAATTCGTCCCTGACAGGAATCTGCAATATACAGGTTACTGTCAGGGACATTTTTTGTAAGCAGCGAGTCATGCGAACAAGAATAAAGCTTGCTTTAATTCTTATTCATATGACGAGCGCCAGTAATGAACAACGAAGGATAGGGAGGAACTATGAAACGAAGATTAAGAGCTTATAAGAAGACGGTAAGTATCGTTAATGAGAAAGCTATTGAACTTTACAAAGGACTTGGAATTGAAAAGAAGGGGTTTCTTCTTGAAGGAACTGACAAGGAAAGCGGACAGTATACTTTTATGGGAGTTGAACCGAATGAGATAATCCAATCAGATAAGGACAGCCTTGTTATTACAAGAAAAGATGGAAGCAGAGAGGTAAGAGAGGGCAATCCTCTTATAAGACTTAAAGAGTATTTTGATGAATTCGAGATAGTAAAGGATCCGGGAGAACTTGATTTCATCGGAGGTCTTGTTGGAAGCCTTGGATATGATTATATAAGATACACAGAAGTCCTTCCTGATGATAATCCTGATGAGATAGGAATTGAGACGATACAGCTTATGCTTGCAGACAAGTTCATTGCTATCAATCATACAGCAGAAACATTCACAGCAGTAGTGCTTGGAGAGGATTCAGAGGAAGGCAGGATTAAGGCTTTAAAGGAAGCGGAGGAGCTTATAAAGACTGCAAGAGAGGGTGTAGATAAGTTTAAGGATGATAAGCCTGATATGTCACTTGATGGTGTAATATTGAAAAAATCGGACACGCTTGAACAATATAGCAAGAAGGTTAATAAGATTAAGAATTACATAAAAGAAGGTCATATATTCCAGACTGTTCTTTCACAGAGATGGACAATAAAGACGGGACAGAGCGGTTTTAATCTCTATGAAAAATTAAGAGAACTTAATCCTTCACCATATATGTATTACTTTAATTTCGGAGATTTTGAGATAATCGGAAGTTCACCGGAAATGATTGTAAAGCAGTCAGACAATAAAGTATATACATGTCCTATAGCGGGCACAAGAAAAAGAGGAGCAACAAAGGAACAGGATATTGCTTTAGAGGAAGAACTTCTTGCAGATGAGAAAGAGAGAGCAGAGCATGTAATGTTAGTTGACCTTGCACGTAACGATATGGGTAGGATAAGTGAGATAGGAACAGTTAAGGTTGACCAGTTCATGAATATCCAGAGATATTCACATGTTATGCATATTGTTTCACTTGTTGAGGGAAGAAAGAATGGAGAATATCATCCACTTGACCTCGTATCATCATTCCTTCCAGCAGGCACATTAAGCGGTGCACCTAAGATAAGAGCAATGGAAATCATAGATGAGCTTGAGACAGTAAGAAGAGGCCTGTATGGAGGAGCTACAGGATACCTTGATTTTGGCGGTAATATGAACTTCTGCATTACAATCAGGACTATGATTAAGAAAGGCGATAAGGTATATCTTCAGGCAGGTGCAGGAATTGTTGCTGATTCAAAGCCTGAGATGGAATATCAGGAGTGCTGCAATAAAGTAATGGCACTTGCAAAGACACTTGTTAAGGAGGAACATTTATGATTCTGCTGATTGATAATTATGACTCATTTACATATAACCTGTATCAGTTTATTGGAATATTTAACAGTGATATTAAGGTTGTAAGAAACGATAAGATAACAATTGAGGAGATAGAGGAGCTTGACCCTGAATCAATAGTTGTATCTCCTGGCCCTAAGAGCCCTAAAGATGCTGGAATATGTGTTGATGTAATAAAGCATTTTACAGGGAAGAAGCCGATACTTGGTATATGTTTAGGACATCAGTGCATAGGAGAAGCATTTGGCGCGACTGTTTCTTATGCAAAATGTATCATGCATGGTAAACAGTCTGAAATATACCATGATGGAACAGGAATATTTACCGGACTTGATTCACCAGTAAAGGTTGCAAGATATCATTCACTCGCTATAATTGAAGAGACTTTGCCAGACTGCTTGGAGATTATTGCCAAGACACAGGATGGAGAAATAATGGCTGTAAAACATAAGGATTATCCGGTGGTCGGATTGCAGTTCCATCCGGAGTCAATATATACAGAGCATGGCAAGAGAATGATTGAGAATTTCGTTAATGGGGTGATTTAATGATATTAGATGTTATTGTAGAGGATAAATTAAAAAGACTTCCAGAACACAAGAAAAGAATCAGCGAAGAAGAGATGACAAGACTTGCGATTGAGAGCCATAGAGTGTCACACAGCTTCTATGATGCACTTGCAAAGGACGGTCTTTCAATTATAAGTGAGTTCAAGAAAGCATCACCAAGTCATGGTAATATGAATAATAAGATTACTCTGGAAGAAAGAATAAAACAGTACGGCGAAAGCGCAGATGCTATTTCATGTCTTACAGAGGAAGACCATTTTAAGGGAAGTACAGAATATCTTAAGCAGATAAGACAGATGACAGACCTTCCGATTATCAGAAAGGATTTCATAATTGATCCATATCAGGTGTATGAAGCAAAGGTAATAGGAGCGGATGCAGTTCTTCTCATTGCTGCTATTCTTGATGACAGTAGATTTAAAGAACTATATGACCTTGCTTACAGTTTAGGACTTGATGTTTTATGCGAGGTTCATAACGAAGAGGAAATGCAGAGAATGCTGAATCTTGATGTGAAGATTATAGGAATTAACAACCGTAATCTTAAGACATTTGAGGTTGACCTTGATACTACGAAAAAACTTGCAGATATGGTTACACCAGAGATGAGAAAAGCTGGAAAACTGCTTGTATCAGAAAGCGGTGTTGCGGATACAGACGATATTAAGGCGCTGGCAAAGAGTGGAGCAGATGCACTTCTTATAGGAACAGTGCTTATGGAAGCACCGAAGCCGGAAGAATTAATATCAGAGTTTAAAGAGGTATATAATGCTGAAAGAAAATGATTCTTTAGTACAGGTTAAGATATGCGGACTTACAAGTATGGATGATGTACACATTATAGAAAAATATGGTGCAGATTATGCAGGTATGGTACTATATTATCCAAAAAGCAGACGCAATATTGACATTAATCTGGCAGCGGTGCTTGTTGCACAATTGAAGAAATCGGACATCAAGAGCGTTGCTGTTGTTGTGTCCCCCAATGTATCACAGCTTGAAGCAATACAGAATGCAGGATTTGATTATATACAGATTCACGGTGAATTAAGTGATGATGTGTATAATGCATGCAGTGTCAGGATTATAAGAGCCGTTAACATTAAGCATCAGTCAGAAGAAGATATATATCTGGAGACTAAGCGATGGCGAAGTCTGGATAAAATATATGGACTGCTTTTTGATGCGGGAGTTCCGGGGAGCGGTAAGACATTCGACTGGGAAAGTCTTAAAAAAGCGGACTGCGGTAATAAGAAATTATTCCTTGCAGGAGGACTTACACCAGACAATGTAAAAGCTGCGATAGAAGCAGTAAGGTCTGATGTTGTTGATATAAGTTCGGGCGTTGAATATGATGATGTGTCCGTTAAAGGAAAAGATGAGAGTAAAGTTAAAGCATTTATACAGAATGCAAAATTTTAAGAAAAAGAGGTAAAGAGAAAATGGCAGGAAGCAAGTATTATGGACAGTTTGGAGGACAGTATGTTTCAGAGTCACTTATGAATACTCTGGCAGAGCTTGAGAAAGCATTTGATGAGGCAATTAATGATCCACAGTTTATTAAAGATTATATGTACTATCTTAAAGAGTATGTTGGAAGGGAAACACCTCTTTACTATGCTGAAAGAATAAGCGAAAAATATGGTGCTGAAATATATCTTAAGAGAGAAGATTTGAACCATACAGGAGCACATAAGATTAATAATGTTATCGGTCAGATTCTTCTTGCAAAGAGAATGGGCAAGACTAAGGTTATCGCTGAGACAGGTGCCGGACAGCATGGTGTGGCTACCGCAACGGCAGCAGCGTTCCTCGGTATGGAATGTGAAATTTTTATGGGAAAAGAAGATACCGACAGGCAGGCACTGAATGTCTATCGTATGGAACTCCTCGGAGCCAAGGTACATCCCGTAACTTCCGGTACCATGACCTTGAAGGATGCCGTTAATGAGACCATGAGAGAATGGTCCAACCGCGTGGCGGATACCCATTATGTACTGGGGTCCGTTATGGGACCGCATCCTTTCCCCATGATCGTAAGAGATTTTCAGAGTGTCATCAGTCAGGAAGCAAAAGAACAGATCCTGAAGACAGAGGGAAAGCTTCCGGCAGCCGTGGTAGCCTGTGTGGGCGGCGGTAGCAATGCCATGGGTGCGTTCTATAACTTTATTGAGGACAAGGATGTGGAACTCATCGGTTGTGAGGCAGCAGGCAAGGGTGTGGATACGGCACTGACCGCAGCTACGATTGCGACGGGTTCCTTAGGAATCTTCCATGGCATGAAATCCTATTTCTGCCAGGATGAGTACGGACAGATCGCTCCCGTATATTCCATTTCCGCAGGACTGGATTATCCCGGCATCGGACCGGAGCATGCTTATCTGCATGACATCGGCAGAGCGCAGTATGTGCCCATCACGGATGATGAAGCAGTGGATGCTTTTGAATATCTGGCAAGAACCGAGGGGATCATCTGCGCTATCGAGAGTGCCCATGCGGTAGCACAGGTGCGTAAGATCGCAAAGAATTACAGCCCGGATCAGAGCATTATCGTATGTCTGTCCGGAAGAGGAGACAAGGATGTGGCAGCCATCGCAAGATACCGTGGCGTGGATATTCATGACTGATGACCGACTTACGTGCAGGGGCTGTGAAATGCTTTGGGCAGTCCGTTCTCCTGCAGACAAAAGATGAAAACAGGAAAGATAGAAGAAATTAGAATAGAAGAGATAGAAGAAATGGAGACAGATACGATGAGTAGATTGGAAAAAGTATTTGATACACCGAATAAAAAGGCGTTCATCGGCTTCCTCACCGCAGGAGACCCGGACGCGGACAGCACTGTAAAATTCATTTTAGAGATGGAAAAGGCAGGGGCGGATCTCATAGAGATCGGTATTCCCTTTTCCGATCCCACGGCGGAAGGCGTGGTGATCCAGGAGGCAAATATCCGTTCTCTTAGTAACGGCATGACCACGGACGGTGTGTTTGAGATCGTGAAGAGAGTGCGGGAGCAGTCAGAGATTCCCCTTGCGTTTATGACTTATGTGAATCCGGTATTCCATTACGGATATGAGAAATTTTTTATCAAGTGTGAGGAACTGGGTATCAGCGCCATCATTATTCCCGATGTGCCTTATGAAGAGAAGGCGGAGGTGGAGGCTCCCGCCAAAGCTCATGGCGTGAAGGTAATCTCCATGATTGCACCCACTTCCGAGAGCCGTATCCGCCAGATCGCATCTGAGGCAGAAGGCTTTATCTATGTGGTAAGCTCCATGGGTGTCACCGGTGTGCGCAGTGAGATCAAGACCAATCTGCCCGCTATCGTGGAAAGCATCCGCACTGTGACTGACGTTCCCTGTGCTATCGGTTTCGGCATCAGTACTCCCGAGCAGGCCAAAGCCATGGCATCCATATCCGATGGAGCCATTGTCGGAAGTGCCATCGTGAAGATCATTGCAAAATATGGCAAAGACGCAGCTCCTTACATCGGAGAATATGTGAAGAGCATGAAAGAGGCAGTAGCGGAAGCATAAAATGATGATAGCGATAGTAAAATCGGAGCAACCGAAAAATGATCCGGTTTTGAACGGGTTCAGAATAGCAGAGTAGACAACTATAGGGAGGTATGACACGATAATCTAGGCAATAAAATAAATACAAAAGAAACGAAAGACATGGAGAAAATGGAAACGGTTATTGCTGTAACTACTTGAGCAAAAGGAAATTAATAAGATTAAAATGGTAAGTTTCCAAATGCTCAATTGATTTAGACGTATAATTGTGGTAAATGTGAATTGTCAAGTATGTTCATTCTTGCTTCATTGCTTTTTAGATAACTTAATCGTATAATTGTATCATTGCTAGTACAATTAAAGGGGTAAAGTTATGCAAAAGGAAGCATTTGGTAAACTACTGGTAATTTTAAGGAAGAAGAATGGATTAAGTCAGAAGGAACTGGCAGAGAGGTTATCGGTTTCTACGTCTGCGGTAAGCAAATGGGAGAATGGAAAGAACCTTCCGGATATGATGATGCTTAGTAGTATAGCAGATATACTTCAGGTATCGTGTGACGAATTACATAATCCGGAAAAGACATTGGAGAAGCTGGACAATCCTGAATTTCAAAAAAGGAATGTGGAGGAGGGAGATAAGGAGAATACGGATAACACAGGGGAAAATGAGGAATCAGAACCTGAACCCCAAAAGAAAAACTATGGACGAATTGTAAGAATGTCCTTTTTGATTGGAATATTGGCGATAGTTGCAGGAATGTTTCTGATATATATGGTAGGACATAGAAAACCTGTTTTTCAGCAGATAGGAACAAGGTATATTGATGATCCGTTATGGGGAAGGGTATATGAAATTGCGTATGTAGTAAATGGTGAAATGACGAATGATAGTATTAATGTGCATTTAGATGAGGTGAGAAATACATTGGATCAAGAAGTAATAGGTACCAATATTGTAAAGACAGCTTATTATGACAGTAAGAAAGATGCTACAGCATGGAAGGAAACAGATGTAGGAGGATATGTATTTCTGAGTGGAGAATGAACGGTGAGGATACGACAACGGTTTATGCAAGAAATCATGCAGTACGCCCCATTTCAGAAAGCGATGTAATCTTATTAAAAGAATCTAATTCAACCGATACAAGTGCAGCCGCATATGCAACTGTTTCTTACGATGGAAGATAAGTTATATGAGGGAAATTGTATGTTAATAAAAGCTATTAAGAACCAAACCATTTTTTTATTAAAACAAAAAGAAGCAAGTCTGACATTTATATTACTTCTAGCGGTAGTGCTAGGAAATTATATAACGAATGTTCTCACATTTAGAGGTACAGATGTTTCACAAATGTATCAGCCAATGAAGTTATTAGCGCTCAGCCTGAATAAAGTATATTTTAGTGCAAACATTCAATTATTAATTGTGATGATTTACCCTATTCTGGTTGCTGTACCTGCTGGTTTTTCTTATACCAAAGAACAGCAGACAAAAGAAGAAGTATACATGATTTATCGTTTAGGGAAAAATCGTTATTTACAAAGTAAATTGTGGGCATCTTTTTTTACAACAACAATAGTCTTTACGGTTCCATTTATGCTGGAAATACTAATGAATATGCTATCTTTTCCCATGAATGCAATAAGAGATTTATCAAATTTAAGCATTTACAATACAGATTATGCCATAATGGTTCATAATTACATAGGCAGCGCAATCTATATAGCATCCCCTGGTTTGTATGCAATTCTTGCAACACTATTTTTTGGTGTCGTATCAGGAATCCTTGGTACGCTTCCCGTAGCAATCTCATTTGTTTTGACGGTTAAATATCGCACGTTGCTGATCTTACCGACTTTTGTTCTATTGAATGCGACTACATATCTTAATATTCTGGATAGAAATAAGAGTTCATTAAGCTGGTATAAGTATTTGCTTCTTTTTGATGATACCCCTAAAAATATTATCGTTCCACTGATGGGGGTAGGAATTATAATAATAACAATATTCGGTTTTTACCTTTATGGAAGGAATAAGGATAAATGGTAATATGCATCATGAAAAAAGAGTAGTAATTTTAATTGGAATACTTTCCGGAATTTGCATATCGCTTGGTTTTATCAGACCGTTTGACGGAGTAATAACGCTGCCAGAACTGGTATTACAATTAAGTGGATCCAGAGGTGAACTCAGCATGAGTTGCAATTTAGTGGAGTTAATTGGATTTATGCTTCGTATGATGCCAAACTATATTATGATATTGGTTTTTGGGAATAAGCTGTATGGTCATTTCTGCACAGCCAGTATCTATGTGTTTAGTCGGTGCCCGAATCGAATGAAATGGTATGGAAAGGAAATGTTACAGTTAATTAATTTCATATGCATATTTGAACTGGTATTTCTAAGCACAACCGCTATTGCTTCTGTATTGCGATATCAGGTGATTTTTAGCGTAGGTGGATTTATTTTATTGGGATGCCATGCTCTGATTTTTATGTTATGGAATTTTACTCTGGTGCTGTTAGTTAATTTACTTGCGATCAATATTGGAAGCAGTGCTGCATTCACATTGGTTATGGTTGTGCAAATGACTTGTACCGCAGCACTCAGTATCATAAATATATTGACGAAAATGCAAATCAAACAAGACATCATAGATGTTTTTTTGTGGTTGAATCCAGTAGCACATACCGTTTTAGGATGGCATCGCAGCACATTGTTAGAAGTTGAGTTAGCCAACAGCCGATATTCTTTGAATTTAGTTACTTCGATATGGATTCCGGCTCTATTCTGTATAGTTACTGTAGTGATGGGAGGACTATTGATACAGAAGAAGGATTTACTGGCAGAGGACATGGAAATGGAGACAATTTGATATGAAATTAATTGCAAACAATATTCATAAAAAAATAAAGGGTAAGACAATACTCAATGACATCAGTCTGGAAATGGAAACAGGAAATATATATGGATTTTGGGGTAGAAATGGATCTGGAAAAACCATGTTGTTTCGGGCATTATCGGGTCTGATGAAGATTGATTCAGGTAATATTTATTGGAATGATAAAGAACTGCACAAAGACTTTGCTGTTTTACCAAGTCAAGGGATTGTTTTGGAGCATGCCGGCTTGTATCCCAATAAGACAGGAGTGGAAAACTTATTATATCTTGCGCAGTTAAAGGGAGTGATTGGCAAGCGGGAAGTAGAAGAAGCAATACAACGGGTTGGACTTGACCCGGCTGACAAAAGGGTATTTGGTAAATACTCAATGGGAATGAAGCAGAGACTGGTGATTGCACAGGCCATCATGGAGAAGCCAGATGTTATCATGCTGGATGAGCCTACAAACGGACTGGATGAAGCAGGAGTAAAGGAAATCAGACAATTAATTGAACAGGAAAAAGAAAGGGGAGCCTTAATTCTTTTAGCCAGTCATAATCAGGATGATATGAAGATATTGGCAGACCAGGTATATAAAATTGCAGATGGCCGCATTGAAAGAAAGGGGACAGAACTGTGAAATGCAAATGGGGTTCATGCTTTATCTTATTAATTGTTATAGTGATAACTGTATTTGGTATATTTGAAAAAAGAACGTATACTAATATAGCAGAAGATAAGTCATATTTAGATGAACTTTACGTAGCACAGCTTCCAGAAAATATATGTCTTGAAGAGACAGAGAATTTATCGGTAAATTTACCGCAGGTCCCAGTTATTATACGGGTATCTGTACTGGAAGATGTGGAGCATATAGGAGGAACAAGCAGGCAACTGGTCAAAGTGGAAGGTGTTTATAAAGGAACAGAGCCTGCGGTGGGACAAGATATATATCTTACTTGCAGCCGCTGGTCACTTAGTTTATATTCAGAGCCATATTCCATCGAAAGAGGATTTGTTAATATAATGGAAGTGGGAGAAGATTATTTAGTTTTTATCGAAAATCAGGTAGATGGTCTTGGAGAGAAGATTCCTGTATATCAGGTGTATGTGGAAAATGCATTCACGCCAATATTTTCATATCAAGAGCATGAAAATAATATTTGTGAAACAGGTGGTGAATCCACATATGTAAAATATAATCAAGTTTGTGAAAATGAATTTTTTGCTACAACCCAGAAAGGAATGGATGCGTTAGTTGGCCTAAAAAATGAAATGATAGAAAAATATAATGAAAAGTGAAAACTATAGTTTGATGAATCTGGAGAAACTGAATATTCAGGAAGAAATGAACTCTAGCAGTGATACCATGCTTCATATCTATCCGACTGCCAATATGGACTATTCCGTATTGACTGACAGAGAAAAGAGCATTCTTGACAAGGTGATTACGAAGTTTAGTGCTTACAGAGCAAAAGATATTGTAGAGTATATGCATAAGGAAAAGGCATATACTGAGACAAGACCGGGAGAAATCATTCCGTTTAGTCTGGCAAAAGAAATAAGAAAATTTTAATTGATTCCCATGTGCATTTGTTCATGGAAATTTTATGCAGCAGTATGATCATTACAGGTTGGGGGATTGTAATATGAAGACAAGCAAAAAATATTGGCAGATGAAAAGTCTGACCGGAGTGATTTTAGTATGTATATTTCTTACAGCCTGCGGCGGAGAAACGCAGGAAGCTGAGAGGAAAAGCACTGTGCAGGAAAATGAAACGGTAAGTATCACTACCATTGAACAAACAGCCGAACAGACGCAGGAGACAACGCAGGAAGCGGAAGAGTTTGTGCAGACAGATACTATCCTGGAAAATTTGAAGGGGAATAGAGAACCACAGACGATTTTGCAGGAACTGTCTGAACTTCCATTAAGTATAGAAGAGCTGAGGGCTTATCCGGTATATGTGTTAAGTACTCAATTCGAGGAGTGTAGTGGAGTAGAACTGCTGGATGAATTCTATGAGCAGTCCACACAGGGGAATCCGGCACAATTGTTGATGGCAAATTACCTCTATAATGAAAAATGGATCCTTTCTTATATTGAATTTGACGGAAGTACCTATTATATGCTTAGGGGTGATGTGGATGCCGGGACTTCAGAGGAAGACTATACGGAAATGTATTTTCGTTCCCTGAATATTATCGAAAAGAAAGATATAGAACCGGACATGGCACTCATCATGATCGTATTTACCAATCAGGAAGATGTTTCCGATGAACAGGCGGAGCAGTATGTGAAATGGTCGGAAGAGGGAAAACGGCCTGATGACATAGAAATATATTATTTCTTAAATCTGAGATACGGCCTTATGAGCGGTGATGACGAACTGAAAATACTGGATGAAGTGGAGAGAACAGCAGACAGAATGGCTGTGTACCGGATCGCAAAGGATTTCACAAATACATATTTTCAGGAGGAATACACAGGCGAAGTTGAGATCATGGGCATCAAGGGACTTTCCGGGGTGGATACGGACAGCAAGGGTAACTGTACGGTGGAAGTAGAGTTCCAGCCGGTACAGGAGGACTCATTATCTTATCTGTTTATGACATTTGGATACGATGAGATGGGATGGACGATCAGTAGTTATGGGCTGGAAAAGTAGGCAGACAAATAATGCAAAAATTGTATGAAAATCCTACAAAATTTTGTTGACAAACACACGCACCCTATGTATAATAAGTCAGTGTGTGAATCAACACATCGTAGGAGACTTGTGTTTTCTACGCAACATATTGCATAGGAGTCGCTATGTTAGTAAGTTTATCTGATGTATTAACATCCGAAGGCAAGGTAGAGACTGTTGCCATTCCGCTTGAGATGACAAGCTTTAAGAGCCGCCAGGGAGATTTCTCTATTATGGAGAAGACACCCATTAATCTTACTTTTACCAACATCGGTGTGAACAAGGCAAAAGTAACCGGCACTGCAGAGCTTACCTTTGACACGAAATGTGACAGGTGCCTTACTGAAGTACCTACAGCAATGAAGCTTAAGTTTGACAGAATCGTTTATTCTCCGGAAGCGGAAGTAAGTGAGGAAGAAGATACCGAGCAGAGCTTTATGGATGGATGGCAGCTGGATGTAGAGGCTTTTGTGTACGATGAAATTCTGGTGAATTGGCCGGCAAAGATCCTGTGTAAGGAAGACTGCAAGGGTATTTGCCCTGTATGTGGTCAGAACAGGA
>OMAD01000336.1_pt1 | contig 16939 bp, 11 predicted proteins | sample 1644581 | NCBI WGS metagenome assembly OMAD01 (sample SAMEA103958120, study PRJEB25191) | human gut metagenome | biome: human-associated habitat [ENVO:00009003]; feature: intestine environment [ENVO:2100002]; material: feces | place: Germany | collected 2013/2015 | reverse complement strand
CCCTCACGAAAGACCCTCAACAAGTTTGGCAAACCCTCAACAACTTTGATTATCCAAAAAATCCCTACAAAGCTCATAAAATACGGGCTTTGTAGGGATTTACCTTTTTATTCAAACTCCTCTTTACAAAGTTGTTATGTGGTGTTTTTTGTTGACTTTTCTGTCAGAGTCCAGCAAGTTTTGTCTGATTTCTACCTATTGCATGGATTCTTAAGGGATTTTATTGTCATTTTGTTGTCATTCATCCTCACTATTATCAATAAAAAACTTTTCCGTAAACAACTCTTCTGGTATTCTCATACTTCCCTTCGAAGACATATATGCAGCAAATTTATCCGTAACAATACTTATATACGGCTCCAACAATCTTGCTACTCTTTCATATTGTTTGAATTCCACACTTTCAAACTTGACAATATCTAACTCTTTCAAATCAATCATAACAACTTTCTTGTGACAAACACAAGGAATAATAACCTGAAAAGCTGTTTCAAGAATTTTCCCTTTATGTAATACTCTTGTCTTACTAAAGGCATCTTTTAGTTGTTTATTAATTCTATTTCTCTTAGTTCCATCTAACTTATAATTATTTTCCAATATTTGGATTGTGTTCTCGTCAAAATTAATTGATATTGGAGTATTACTTGTCTGCTTTATTTCCGACATTTTTAAAACATACAATCCTTTATTTTCTATACGATTCAAATCACATTGTCTTTTGATAACAATAAACAAATCCTCTTCCCTTTTTAATATATCACCGGTTTTAAATGCAGTATGACTGTTTATTTTAGTATCACGATAATAATAACATCTTTCACCTTCTAGCACATCCTCAACTCTTATATCTACATTGCTATCAGGTGTAACATCTTCTATATCATATTCAGAAATACGGGATAATAAATTTTTGGTCACAAATTCTCCCATTGAATCACCGATATTTCTTTCACCATCTTCTTTATATGTTTTTGCCAAAACCCATGGCCAATATTCCGATGCATTATACAGCTCATTAAACATATTATTTTTAGCAATTTCAAGTGATATTTCCCATTCTTTGAGTAACTTGACTGATGGATTCTTTTTCAACCATTCCTTCAAAAAATCAAATAACTTGTCATTTTTTATATCGCCTTTTTTAACTACAAATATACTCGAAGCTTCATTCTTTTTATACCTAGTACAATTATATTCAGGATTAGCCAAATATTTCTCTACATCAGGTTTATCTAATGAAGTACATATAAATACAGGAATAAACGCCCTTGATTGCACTTTATTCAAAAAAGCAATAACCTCTCTAGCATTACCATCTTCATCACCTCTTTTAAACATCCAATCGCAAATAACCATCGATAATTTGTGTCCTGCTAGTTCACTTTCATTTGGAAATGTATCATTTGTAATAACTGAAAAGTTTTGTGTTCTCAAATATTCTGCAATTGTCCATGCCTCAGTATATTCTTCATCTACTTCATCATCAATAATAAGTATCTCTCCAACAAACATTTTTTTGATATAATCAACATCCATATTACCACTCATCCTTTTTGTTAAAATCAATTAGAAAATCAGCTCCACCTAACGAATATTTAAAATCATCAACAACGCCTATAGAATAGTCATATCTATCCAAAAACTGTCTACAAATATACAAACCTAAACCACGTCCATCTATTCCCTTGCCTGTAAAGAACGCCTCAAATATTTTTTCTTTTTCTTCTGGATAAATGCCAGGACCATTGTCAGAAAAAACCATATAATTTTCATCCGAATTAATTGTTATTCTAATTTTCTTTTCTTTTACTTCTTCATCTTCTAACCAATACAGTGCATTATCCAAAATATTTATAAAGATTGTCATTAACAATGCTTCTGGCATATTAATAACTACCACACTATTACCTATATTTTTCAAATCAAAATCGATTTTCTTTGTTTCAAACACATTGCTGTAATACCCTAATACTTTATTTAACAACACCGAAACTCTTATTGATTTTGACTTATGTTGAGTTGATGCGAATAAATTCTTCATATCTGCTAAAACGGCTTCCATCGCAGATATTATCCCCCTCAGCCTCTCAATTTTTTCAACAACAACTTTTTTCTCTGTGTATTCGTCATCTGTTCGAATTAATTGTAAATTATAATCATCGATTACATTATAACACTTTCGAATAAAATTACCCAAGTCATGATGTGTTGCTTGAATCGAAAGACCTATTCCTGCCAAATCTTCTACAACGCGTACTCTGCCCAAATTATAATCATTTTGCTCATCAACCTTCTTCTTGATACTTTCTATTTTTTTCTTCATAGAAGAATCAGAGCATTTTGCAATAACTTCTTTGAACTCTTGTTCTAAATCATTTTTACTCTGTTTATCAAATTTTTTAATAACATTTTTTTGTTTATTATACTCATCGTAATAATAAACTTTTATATATTGAAGAAATATTTGGATTATGCTTAAGAAATCTGAGTATGATTCACCCACCTCTAGTAATCCCTCTCTATTAGTCTTATCCTTTAAATTAGGGTTTCCACTATAACTTATATCTACATAACCAACAACTTGGTCATTACTAAACATAGCACTTGCTCTTTTAGTACCTCTTATTGTATCTACCTGCAACCAATCATCCTTAACACTCCCATATGGAAATACTCTGATACCATCTCGGTAGAGAAAAACTCTGTTCTTCTTTACTATTTCCCAATCACTTTCAGTCAGTCTATACTTTGCTCTTGCATTTTTCTTATCAGGATCAAAAACATAAAATCTAAATTGGAAATTTCCACATGTCGTAGTATAATCATCAAAAGATATATTCCTATCTACTACCGATTTCTTAAAATCCTTAAATAATGATAATCCCGATATTGTTTTATCTCCAAACCCAACCTCTTTTTCTTTTTTATTTATCGTATAAATATATTTTTTCCCTTTTTCATCATAAGAGCCCTCAACATTCAAAACTGCTTTTTGTTCAATTATATTGTCCAAAGTCTTTTTTTCTGTAAACTCAACTGTTGGAACAAAAGCATTTCCTTCAAAAAAGTATATACCAAAGCCCTCTCCATAGACATTACCCATCAAAGAGAACAAATCACTTTTTAATTTTTCAAATTTACCCTTACCCCATTTATCATTTAATTCCTCTACAATAATGATTGTCCCCTTATTTAATCTCTTGCGTAAACAATTATCCAAAAAAATCTCTTCTAAGAAATCAGTATCATCACTAGCAGTGTAGTCTAATGGTATTTCATTTAATTTGTACTGTTCGTTATTCTCCCTTATAAACTCATCTTCATATTTGGATAAATCCATTTCTAGCCTTCTGGCTTTTATATCCTTTTCTGTTTTCGTAATTACAGTAATTTTTTTACCTAATTTGAAGAGAGAAAATCGTCCTATTCCTTTTTCTCCCTGATAAATTCTACCCAAAGGAGTTTTTTTACCCGCTTCTTTTTCAATTTTCTTATGAGCTGACGCAGGGTTAATAAAATCATTTTTCAAAGTGCTTTCTGACATGCCACATCCCGCATCTTCGATAATTATTTTAGAATTCTTCTCTGCCACCATATTGGAGTCAAAATTATCAAATGTTATCTTTACCCACGGTGAATCTGCATCATAAGCATTCTTCACTATTTCTGTTAAAGCAACGACTTCATTTTTTATCAACTGTTCGCTTAGCATTGTTAGCAACCGTGCATATGGTTCAAAATATAATTTCTTTGTATCACTCATTGCTTTTTCCTCCCAATCAATATATATTCTTGACTATAAATTTTCCTATCCGTTTTATTTGATGAAAATTTACCTGTTGCATCCCTATGGGTAGGTAAAAATTTATTTGAAATTTTTCTTTTTGAAATTTTCAAAATTTCAAACCCATTCAACATCATTCTTTCCGCTAAAGCGCGTGCATTTTGCATTTTTACACCTTTATATTCGGTATCTCCAATTACCATTACAATAATTCCTTTCTCCTTAAGCAATTCGTAAGCCTTCATTACAACATTGTTCATATCCACATAATATCTTTCGATGGCTTTCCTTTTTGCTCCATCCTGCATTTTTTCAACTATATGTCTTTCAAACTCAGATAAGTCCGTATATACTTTCTTGCTTGAATTATATAGACTACCTATAGAATCTTCTCTTAATTCCTTATAGTCAGTAGTATAATCTAACCACAGTGTCGACAATTGATGTAAATCTGCATATTCATATGATGTAACATATGGAGGACTCGTTATAATTAAATCTACATATTCTCCTTATCTTCCTCTTTTATCTTTTATTGCGTCTTACTTATGTGTTTTTGTAAATATTTTATGTATCAACCTGCACATTCATCATGTAAATTTAATACGTCATTACTTTATCAGTATAAAGCGTCATTGTCAAAGCATAATTCCTAACAGTATATATAAATTATATATGGTAGACTATCTTATCACACCTCAACTCTGTTCACCCACTTTAGATATGCAGTCATAAAGCCGTCCAAATCACCATCGAGAACCGCCGACACATTGGAATTCTCATAAGATGTTCTCTTATCCTTGACCATGGTGTATGGCTGCAACACATACGACCTGATCTGACTTCCAAATCCATTGTCGGTGACTTCTCCGCGGATATCCGATATTCTTTCCAGATTTTCCTGTTTCTTCAGAAGATACAGCTTAGACTTCAGCATCTGCATGGCCTTGTTCTTATTCATTAACTGCGATCTCTCATTCTGGCACTGAACCACTATTCCTGTAGGAAAATGTGTGATTCTGATGGCAGATGATGTTTTGTTGATATGCTGGCCACCGGCACCGCTGCTTCGGTAGGTGTCGATGCGCAGATCCTTCTCATCAATATCCACATCCAGATCTCCTTCAATATCCGGCATAACATCCAGAGATACAAAGGATGTCTGACGCTTGCCCTGGGCATTGAAAGGAGAGATACGCACCAGACGGTGTACACCCTTCTCAGACTTCAGATAGCCGTAAGCATTCAGACCATTGACCTGGAAAGTCACTGACTTGATTCCGGCCTCATCACCATCCAGGTAGTCCAACACTTCGATGGTAAAGCCCTTGCGCTCCGCCCAGCGGGTATACATACGATACAGCATGCCGCACCAGTCACAGCTCTCGGTACCGCCGGCACCGGCATTGAGCTTTAAGATTGCATTGTTCTTATCATATTCTCCGGACAATAAAGTACCGATCCTAAGTTCGTCGAATTCCCTGATGAATTCATCCAGTTCTCCACGGATTTCCGGAATCAGAGACTCATCGTTCTCCTCATATCCCATGTCGATCAGAGTCAGGATGTCATCATACTGTGTGGAGAGCTTGTCACACTCGCCCACCGTATCCTTCAGGTTCTTCAGTTCTTTCATTTTCTGGTTGGAACGCTCCGGGTCATCCCAGAATCCGGGAGCCTCCATCTCACGTTCCATTTCTTCGATCCGCTTTGCCTTGTTAGCAAGGTCAAAGTGAATCCCTCACTTCCGCTAAAGGTGTTTCGTAGGACAGAATTTCTGTCTTCATCTGATCTAATTCAACCACTTAACGTCACCTACTTTCTTATTTTTTTATTGTAATTCTCACTTTTTCCGGCAGGCAAAGAGTCTGTCCGCGCTGCCGCACTGTCTTCCGCTAGCATCAGAAAGCGTCAGGCTTTCCGTCCGCAGCAGTTCTTGTATTTTTTACCGCTTCCGCAGGGGCAGGGATCGTTCGGGTAAACCTTTGCATTTTCACGCTTTACAGGTCCCTTCGGTAAGGAATCATCCTTGTTCGTGCCGGTGATCTTCGCCTGCTGCTCACGCTCTACCTTCTGTTCGATCTTGATATGGAACAGAAGTCTCACAGTCTCTTCCCGGATGTTCTGGGTCATCTCATCGAACATCTCGTAACCACTCATCTTGTACTCTACCAGCGGATCTCTCTGACCGTATGCCTGTAAGCCCACGCCCTGACGCAGCTGCTCCATATCATCGATATGATCCATCCACTTACGGTCGATGACCTTCAGCAGAACCACACGCTCCAGCTCACGGATTGCTTCCGGTTCGGGGAACTCGGCTTCTTTTGCTTCGTACAGCTTCACAGCTTCTTCCTTTAACTGCTGCTTTAAGCTGTTCTTCTTGGGCTTCTTCACGCGCTCCGGTGTCAGAGGCTGTAACGGGATCGTAGGAATGAGCAGAGTATTTAACTCATTGAAATCCCAGTCAGAGATATCTGCGTCGTCATTGATACAGATATCTACACAGTTCTCGGTAATATCGGTGATCATCTTGTAGATCACATCGCGCATGCTCTCGCCGTTCAGTACCCGCAGACGCTCCTCGTAGATGATCTCTCTCTGTTCACTCATGACACGGTCATACTCTAACAGATTCTTACGGATACCGTAGTTGTTGCTCTCAATCTTTTTCTGAGCGGATTCGATGGCATTGGTCAATGCCTTGTGCTCGATCTCCTGTCCCTCAGGGATACCTAAGGTATTGAACATGCTGATCAGGCGCTCGGAACCGAACAGTCTCATCAGATCGTCCTCCAGAGAGATGTAGAACTTGGACTCACCGGGATCTCCCTGACGTCCGGAACGTCCACGCAGCTGGTTATCAATACGTCTGGATTCATGACGCTCTGTACCGATGATCTTCAGACCACCGGCTTCTCTTGCCACATCATCAAGCTTAATATCCGTACCACGGCCTGCCATGTTGGTTGCAATGGTAACTGCACCATGTACACCGGCATCGGCAACAATTTCTGCTTCCAGCTCATGGAACTTGGCATTCAATACCTTATGCGGAATGCCCTGCTTCGAAAGCATACGGGAAAGCTCCTCAGATGCCTCAATCGTAATTGTACCAACCAGTACCGGCTGCTGCTTTGCATGGGCTTCCTTTACGGCTTCCACAATGGCATGGAGTTTTTCTTTTCGGGTTTTATATACGGCATCCTGTAAATCCTTACGGGCAATCGGACGGTTCGTTGGGATCTCGATAACGTCCATACCGTAAATATCACGGAATTCCTTTTCTTCGGTAAGTGCCGTACCGGTCATACCGGCTTTCTTATCAAACTTGTTAAAGAAGTTCTGGAAGGTGATGGTTGCAAGCGTCTTACTCTCTCTTTTCACCTTCACGTGTTCCTTGGCTTCAATCGCCTGATGAAGTCCATCGGAATAACGGCGTCCCGGCATAATACGTCCGGTAAATTCATCGACGATTAATACCTCATCATCCTTTACCACATAATCCTGATCACGGAACATCAGGTTGTGCGCACGCAGCGCCAAAATGATGTTATGCTGGATTTCAATATTTTCAGGATCTGCCAGATTATCGATCTGGAAGAACTTTTCGACCTTCTCGACACCCTGTGCGGTCAGATTTACGATCTTGTCCTTCTCATTGACAATGAAGTCTCCGGTCTCTTCTCTTTCCACACCCATGATGGCATCCATCTTGCTTAAGTCTTCCATATCCTCACCACGCTGCATCTGTCTGGCAAGAATATCACAGATTTCATAAAGCTTCGTGGACTTGCCGCTCTGTCCGGAAATAATAAGCGGTGTTCTGGCTTCATCAATCAATACCGAGTCGACCTCATCGATGATGGCATAGTTCAGATCACGAAGAACCAGCTGTTCCTTATAAATGACCATATTATCACGAAGATAATCAAACCCGAGCTCATTGTTCGTCACATAAGTAATGTCACAGGCATATGCTGCCCTTCGCTCTTCAGGTGTCATGCTGTTTAATACAACACCAACGGTTAATCCTAAGAACTTATGGATTTCACCCATCCACTCCGCATCACGCTTTGCCAGATAATCATTAACGGTGACGATGTGGACGCCCTTTCCCTCTAATGCATTTAAATATGCCGGCAGAGTAGAAACGAGGGTCTTTCCTTCACCGGTCTTCATTTCAGCGATACGGCCCTGGTGAAGAATGATGCCACCAATCAGCTGTACGCGGAAATGCTCCATATTCAGAACACGCTTACCTGCCTCACGGACAACCGCAAACGCTTCCGGAAGAAGATCATCCAGCGTCTCTCCTTCGGACAGACGCTTTTTAAACTCCTCAGTCTTTGCCTTCAGCTCTGCATCCGAAAGCTGCTGCATGGATGGACGCAGCTCCTCGATCCTTTTCACCAGAGGCTCTATACGCTTTAACTCTCTTTCACTATGTGTACCGAATACTTTTTGAATCACATTCATATGAAGTACCTATACCTTTCCTGCGATATGACTGTTTGATCCCGGGACTGTCACGCTGCCTCTTTCGGGAATACGTGAAACAGGAATCCGGCAAAACAGAAAACCGCAAATCTTATTGTAACAGATTTACCCTTTGGATTCAACCGCTAACTTCCTGAATCAGCATTGCAATTTCCTGTCATTAGTGTTATTATTTTAACGATGTAGTTTTACACCTACACGATATTATTTGTTCAGAAAAGAGGATACCAAAATGAGTAAAACATTTGCTGACTTAATTGCAAAAGTCAATGAATGCGGCACCAAGAAAGTTGCTGTAGCAGTTGCTCAGGACTCTGCCGTATTGGAAGCTGTCAAAGTTGCGAAAGAAAGAAGAATTGCCGATGCCATCTTAGTTGGTGATGAAGCAAAGATCCGTGAAATTGCTGCTTCTTTAAATATTGATTTAAACGATTTTGAAATTGTTCATGTAGAGGATGTTACCGAAGCTGCCAGAACTGCTGTCAAGCTCGTTCATGAAGGCAAGGCAGATATGTATATGAAGGGTCTGATCGATACCAAGGGCTTCTTAAAGAGCGTTCTGGATAAGGAAGTTGGTCTGCGTACCGGTAAGCCGTTATCCCACGTATGTGTATTCGATGTGGAAGGCATCGATCATCTGTTATTCCTTACAGACGTTGCTTTCATCCCTTATCCGACACTGGAGGACAAGGTAAACATCATCAAAAATACCCTTGAAATTACCAAAGCCTGCGGTATAGAGAATCCGAAGGTTGCTCCTTTAGCTGCTGTTGAAGTAGTAAATCCGAAGATGCCGGTTACTGTAGAAGCTGCCGAGTTAACCCGGATGAACCGGGAAGGACTGATCACCGGATGTATCGTAGACGGACCTTTATCCTTAGACCTTGCCATTGATCCTGAAGCTGCAAAGCATAAGGGTGCAACCGACCGTGCAATCCAGGGTGATGCAGATATCCTTCTGTTCCCTGACATCCATGCCGGAAACCTTGTTTACAAGGCAATGGTACATACCGCTAAGGTTGTTAACGGAAATATCCTTACCGGAACCAAGGCTCCTGTCATCTTAACCTCCCGTTCCGATTCGGTAGAGGTTAAGGTAAATTCCCTGGCTTTAGGTGCTGTCGTTGCCCATTCCTTACAGACAAATGCACAGTAATCGATATTTTCAATGAACTTTATTATTTCAGTCAACTGTGAAAATACGAAACAGTTACTATATTAAAATCGTAACTATTCAGAATTCATTAAGGAGGATTCACAAATGTCTATCAAAAGCTTAATTATCAATCCGGGCTCCACCTCCACCAAGATCGGTGTTTTTGAAGATGAGACCCTGCTGTTTGAAGAAACCCTTCGTCATTCTACCGAGGAGATCGCACAGTACGCTTCTATCGTAGATCAGAAGGACTTCCGTAAGAAAATCATCATGGATCTTCTTGCAGAAAAGAATTTCGATATTCATTCCCTTCAGGTTGTTGTCGGACGTGGTGGTATGTTAAAGCCGATTCCGGGTGGTACCTATGCCGTTACCGATGATCTGTTAGAGGATTTAAAGGTTGGCCGTCAGGGACAGCATGCCTCCAACTTAGGCGGTATTCTGGCCAGAGAAATCGGTGATTCCATCGGTGTTCCTTCCTATATTGTAGACCCTGTCGTTGTAGACGAATTAATGCCGATCGCAAGATATTCCGGTGTTCCTGAGCTTCCTCGTACCAGTGTATTCCATGCTCTGAACCAGAAGGCGGTTGCTAAGCGTTATGCCAAAGAAAATCATGCAGCGTATGATTCCCTTCGTCTGATCGTTGTTCATATGGGCGGCGGTGTTTCCGTAGGTGCACATGAAAACGGACGTGTTGTTGATGTCTTCAACGCATTAGACGGTGATGGTGCTTTCTCTCCTGAAAGAGCCGGTGCCGTACCTTCCGGAGCTTTAATCAAGATGTGTTTCTCCGGTAAGTATACCGAAAAGGAAGTATATAAGAAGATCGTTGGTAACGGCGGCTTCAATGCATATCTTGGAACCAACGATATGCGTAACGTGGAAAAGATGGTAAATGACGGTGATGACCATGCAAAGGAAGTACGTGAAGCATTCATCATGCAGGTTGCCAAGGATATTGGCTCCATGGCAGCTGTACTGAACGGTAAGGTAGACCAGATCATTATGACCGGCGGTATCGCATACAACAAGAGTGTTACCGATGGCCTGAAAGAAAGAATCGGCTTCATCGCTCCAATTACCGTATATCCTGGCGAAGACGAACTTCTTGCTCTTACCCAGGGTGCATTGCGTGTTCTGAATGGTGAAGAAAAGGCTATGGTTTACTAATCAGTGAGGGTTTCATTATGGAAAAAATTGCGAGTTTTACCATTGACCATATTAAATTACAGCCCGGTGTCTATGTCTCCCGTAAGGATCACATCGGTGTTGAAGTAATTACAACCTTTGATCTCCGGATGACCAGTCCGAATGAGGAACCGGTGATGAATACTGCAGAGGTACACACCATTGAACATCTGGGTGCAACGTTCCTTCGCAACCATCCGGTTTACAAGGATAAAACCGTCTACTTTGGTCCCATGGGATGCCGCACCGGATTCTATCTGCTGCTGGTAGGCGACTTGAGTTCCAGGGATATCGTTCCCCTGATGATCGAGATGTTTGAATATATCCGTGATTTTGACGGAGAGGTACCCGGTGCTTCTCCGAAGGACTGCGGCAATTATCTGGACATGAATCTGGGAATGGCGAATTACTTAGCTAAACGCTATCTGGATCAGGTACTGTACTCCATTGATGAGCATCGGCTTGTTTATCCGGAATAAGAATGATAATAGTCCAGCTATCCACCGATGGCTGGACTGTTTTAGTTACAAAAAGCAAAAAACGAAAGGTTTAAACTCATGAAGAAAATAGGAATTATCGGTGCTATGGAATTAGAGGTGGAAACCCTCAAGGAACATATGTCTGCCGCGAACATTACAAAGAAAGCAAACATGGAGTTCTACGAAGGAACCTTAAACGGCGCAGACGTTGTTATTGTCCGCAGCGGTATCGGCAAGGTAAATGCTGCCCTCTGCGTTCAGATTCTGGCTGATCTCTTTCATGTGACTGCTGTTATCAACACCGGTGTTGCGGGTTCCCTGAATGCAAAGCTCAATATCGGAGACATTCTGGTATCCACTGATGCGCTTCACCATGATGTAGATGCTACCCTCTTCGGCTATCAGCCAGGGGAAGTACCACAGCTTGGCTGCCGTGAATTTGTTGCAGATGCCCGCCTTGCAGAGCTTGCTGTTGCTGCTTGTGAAGAGGTCAATCCGGACATTCATGCCTCTACCGGACGTGTGTTAAGCGGTGACCAGTTCATTTCCAGTAAAGCAGTAAAGGAACATCTGATTCAGGAATTCCATGGAGACTGCACTGAAATGGAGGGAGCTTCCATTGCCCAGGGTGCTTTCTTAAATGAGATCCCCTTTGTCATTATCCGTGCGATTTCAGACAAAGCCGATGACAGCGCCCAAATAGATTACCCTGTCTTCGAAAAGGCAGCTGCCCTGCATTCTGCCAGACTGGTAGAACATATGCTGCCACGCATCTGATAAAATCAGGTTGTCGTTGTCTGACAGTTGCTGTCCCGTGCCGGATGATGTGCTTACTGCCAGGACGGTCAGAACAGAATTCAGGAGCAAAAAACCTCAGCGCTGATGACGATGCTTTCTTTAAAAAAGCAGCTCACATACGCTGAGGTTTTCTTATGCTTACTCTTTTGTAATTGAAACACTCTGTCTTTAGCGGTCATGTGCCGACTTGGCAAAAAGCAGGAACATCGGGAAAATCTCGAGACGTCCTGTCAGCATTGCCAGGGAAAGTACGACCTTCACCCAGTCGGAATATAACCCAAAGTTCTCCATCGGTCCTACCAGATTCAGTCCCGGTCCGATGTTATTAAAGCACGACAATACCGCGGTCAGATTCGTGGTCAGATCCAACCCGTCCAGTGAAATAATCAAGGTAAAAATACAAATCAGAATCACATAAGCCCCAAAATAAATTCTCGTGGAATTCAGGGTTTTCTTATCTACATTCTTCCCATTCAGACGGATACTGACAACTTCCTTCGGGTTCAGAATCTGCTTGATCTCAGCAATAAATGACTTAAACAGAATGATCACGCGGGAAATCTTCAGACCGCCACCGGTTGATCCTGCACATGCACCAATAATCATAAGCAGCACAATCAGGTGCTTGGAAAACTCCGGCCAAAGATTGAAATCTACCGTTGCAAATCCTGTCGTGGTAATGATACTTGCCACCTGAAAAAAAGCACTCCGTACCGCTTCCCCTGTATTAGAGAAGCAGGATAGGATATTGATGGAAATGGCAACAACCGACACTCCAATGACACCAAAATAAACCGCAGTCTCTTCCGAAGTAAGCGCTTCCTTGAACTTCCGTAACAACAATAAAAAATAGGTATTGAAATTGATCCCAAACAGAATCATGAAAATCCCAAGCACAATTTCAATCGCCGGGCTTCCATATCCGGCAATTCCGGCACTGTTCAGTGCAAAGCCACCGGTACCTGCCGTTCCAAATCCAATACAGAAAGCATCAAACACCTTCATACCAAGGCATTTCAAAATTACAACTAAAATCAATGTCATTACTGCATAAATTCCATAAAGAATCATGGATGTCGTCCGCATACGCGGCACCAGCTTACCGGCTGTCGGCCCCGGCACTTCTGCACGTACCAGATGCATGGAATTGTCGTTCTCCATTGGAATGACCATCAGTACAAAGACAAGCACTCCCATACCGCCAACCCAATGGGTAAAGCACCTCCAGAATGCCACTCCGTGTCCCAGTGTACCGGGTTCTGCAAGAACCGATGCTCCTGTCGTTGTGAAACCGGACACAATTTCAAACAATGCCCCCCAATAGGAAGCAAAGCCCCCTGCCAGATATAAAGGAAATGCGCCTACTATGGAAATGATAATCCATGCCATTGCTACAATGAAATAACCATCCCTGCTGCTCATCCGCTTCTGCTGCTGACGAACCAGCATCAGAAGAACTGAAACAATCGCAGCCGGAATCATGGTATAAACAAACGCCTTCGTATCACCATCCCGGTAAATCAGGGAAACAAACAGGGATGGCAGCATCAGAAGGACTTCTACAAAAAGAATCCTTCCAATAATATTCATAATTTTTCCAGTATTCATAAGAACCTCCAAACAGATCCGGATTTTTACTTAATCTGCAAAGATATCCTTAAGCTCTGCAATATGATGGTTAATGGAACCGATCAGAACGGTATCACCATCGTGAATTTCATCATCACCACGGGGAATAATCGTCTGTGTATCTCGGATGATAAACGCTACCAGCACATTCCGCTTAAGCTTCAGGTTCTTCAGCGGGATATTCAGATTCTTATCCTTATCATCTATATTAAGTTCAATAAACTCAATCTTGCCATCCATTAGACGATACAGGGATTCCACCTTGTCATCTCCGGATGCATTCATCAGGGAACGGCTATAGGCAAAAATACGGTCTGCTGCAACATCATTTCTGGATACCGTACAGATCTTGCTTGTCTTTGGCAATACCTTCAGGCGGGACTTCGCATTGATACGGGTTACCACCTTGGAAATTCCCTGGGATTCCGCATACATGGAAGCTACCAGATTATATTCATCATTAGACGTAATTGCAATAAACGCATCAGTATGTGCAAAGTCTGTTTCCAACATGGAGTCGAAATACCGCATCACATCATCCTGCATCACAGCCGCTCCCGGACACTCTCTTGCAAGACGCTCTGCCACATGCGGTCTGGGGTCTACAACCGTCACCTTAAGCCCCTGTTTCAGCAGGATTCCCGTAAGATAATGGGAAACTCTTCCTCCTCCGGCTATAATCACAGATTGCAGCGGCTTTTTAAACAAATGAAGCTTCCGGAATGAGGACCGGAACTTCTCGGCAGCACCGGTTAAATAAATCACATCGCCTGCCTGGATCTTCGTATCTCCTTTCGGTACAAAGGCCTGTCCGTTCCGCACAATTGCACAGAACAGAAGATCAATTCCCAGATTCCGGTTGATTTCCATAAGGGTCTTATCCACAAGCGGCCACTCTTCCTTAACCGTCATCTCTACAAGCTCGGCACGGCCGCCCGCAAATGTTTCCACACGGGTTGCTACCGGGAAACGAAGCGTACGTGAAATCTCCATTGCCGTTGCCAGCTCCGGATTAATAACCATGGAAATTCCCAGCTTATCCTTATAAAAATGATTCTGGCTTGCATAATCCGTATCACGGATTCGCGCAATCGTGTGCTTGGCTCCCAGCATATGTGCCGTAAAGCAGCTCAAAATATTCAGTTCATCGGACTGTGTAACTCCGATAAATAAATCAGCAGATCCCGCATTCAGATCCTGCAGCGTTGTATAAGAAGCTCCATTTCCCTGAAAGCAGATGGCATCAATGCTGTTTCCCAGGGTGTCCACCACATCCTCAGACTGGTCAATCAGTGTCACCTGATGTCCGGCATGGGCGAGCTGCTTTGCCAGATTCTGTCCAATATCACCACCACCGACAATAAAGGTTTTCTTTCCTTCCCGATGATTCATCTTAATTCCATTCCTCCAAAATCTATACGATTTATAACTAAGGAGTTCGCCTGCGAACTCTTTGCGTGCGAGCGGTGTTGCAAAGCAACTGATTTCTTCTCCGCGAGCTGCGCATCCCTGCGGAGCTTTTTGCTCTATAGGAAATTCCGGCGGAATTTCTTATAAAGAAGAAATATCACGTTTCCCATGTGACATCAAGAGGGAAATCCGCTTCTGCAAACTCCCCTCTTTCAATCATTCGTTATTGTATTCCTCCTGCAGTTACTTCGCAATAGGAATTGCTGCTTAGCTTTTCATACCGGTGACAACCGATTACTGTTCACACACCTTTACTGACGTACCTTGATATGAACCTCACGAAGCTGCTGCTCGGTTACTTCATTCGGTGCTCCGCACATCAGATCCTGTGCGGTTCCGCTCATCGGGAACGGAATGATCTCACGAATGCTGTCTTCATTTTTAAGAAGCATGATCATACGATCCACACCGGGAGCCATTCCTGCATGCGGGGGTGCTCCGAACTGGAACGCATTGTATAAGGCACCGAACTTCTCTTTGAGGACTTCTTCATCATATCCTGCAATTTCAAAGGCCTTAACCATGATGTCAATGCTGTGGTTACGGACAGCCCCTGAGGATAATTCCACACCATTACATACAATATCATACTGGTAAGCCAGAATATCCAGCGGATCCATGGTATTCAGCGCTTCCAGGCCGCCCTGCGGCATAGAGAACGGGTTATGGGTAAAGCCAATCTTCTTTGTTTCCTCATCCAGCTCGAACATCGGGAAGTCGTTAATATAACAGAAGCGGTATGCCTTCTTCTCAAGCAAATCAAGGCGCGCACCAAGCTCATTCCGGATCTGTCCGGCAAAGGATGCTGCACGTGCTTCCTTATCTGCGATAAAGAAGATGGTATCGTTCGCCTTAAGTCCTGCAAGCTCTCTTAATTCTGCTTTCAGATCGTCCGGTATAAACTTGTCGATCGGTCCCTTGTAGGAAAGATCTTCCTGAACCTCCAGATAACCAAGTCCGCCCATTCCAATTTCAGTTGCAAACTTAAGCATCTTCTCATGGAAGCCCTTGGACTGATGTCCTTCGATCTTAATGGCACGGACGGTCTTATTCTGAAACGGCTTAAAGGTACATTTATTAAAGAACTCCGATAAATCAATAATACGAAGCGGATTTCTCAAATCCGGCTTATCGGAACCAAACTCTAACATGGCCTGCTTATAGCTGATAATCGGGTAAGGAGCCTTCGTCACTTCATAGCCTTCCGGTGCAAACTTCTCAAATGTGGCGGTCAGCACTTCTTCACCAACCTTGAACACATCCTCCTGCGTTGCGAAGCTCATTTCAAAGTCGAGCTGATAGAACTCACCGGGAGAACGGTCTGCTCTTGCATCCTCATCTCGAAAACAGGGTGCAATCTGGAAATATTTATCTACGCCGGATACCATCAGAAGCTGCTTATACTGCTGGGGTGCCTGTGGAAGTGCGTAGAACTTACCCTTGTAATGTCTGGACGGAACGATATAGTCTCTTGCGCCCTCCGGAGAAGATGCACACAGAATCGGGGTCTGTACTTCCATGAAGCCAAGCCCGGTCATCTTCTGACGAAGAAAAGCAATGACATTGGAACGGAAAATCATGTTGCTCATGACCTTCGGATTTCTCAGATCAAGGAAACGGTATTTCAGACGCAGATCCTCACGGATTTCCTTGGAGGTCGCGATTTCAAACGGAAGGGGACGATATACCTTACCAAGAATCTCAATGCTGTGCGCTTCCAGTTCGATGGTTCCCGTCGGGATCTTCGGGTTGTAGGTTTCCTCGTCACGCTTTTCGATTTTGCCAAGGACGCTGATACAGTCCTCTTTGTTGATTCCCTTTAACAGGGAGGTGTCACGCATAACGATCTGTAATACGCCATACATGTCTCTTAAGTCCACAAAGGATACGCCGCCGTGGTCACGGATATTCTCTACCCAGCCGGCTACCCTG
>OMAD01000333.1_pt1 | contig 17010 bp, 16 predicted proteins | sample 1644581 | NCBI WGS metagenome assembly OMAD01 (sample SAMEA103958120, study PRJEB25191) | human gut metagenome | biome: human-associated habitat [ENVO:00009003]; feature: intestine environment [ENVO:2100002]; material: feces | place: Germany | collected 2013/2015 | reverse complement strand
CTTTCTATCGTCAATTTCGCATTATTGCAATAACAGATTGCTTCTTCCATGAATGAATAAGCAATATTGTCATCAAACTTTCAAGCATAAACATAGCAACAGCAAAAAGAGTAAAAGCAACAACCGGAAATACAAATCCCGTAGACATGCCTGCATTTTTCAAAAATATACCGATTGCATATCCGCCGGGGATTCCAACAACAGCAGTTATAAGCAATGCAATCAAAGTAGTAAAAAGACCTTCCATCATAAATGCTTGCTTCAACTGCTTATTTGTCATACCAATAGATTTTAGTGTGCCCATTTCCTGTTTCTGTGATAAAAGATTTGTCACAGTAAGATTGATTTGATTGATGACCGCAAATATCCACAAGATGGCTGCAATCGCATAAGCTAATGTAAAACCTGCACGATTGTCTGATTGGTGTTCTACAATAAAATCTTGAAGGGTTTGTAAGCGAACATCCCTATTGTCAGAAACGAGTAATTTGAGTTCTTGCTCGATTATCTCCTGATATTCAGCTTCTGCTTGTATTTCGATTGCGTATGTACAGTCATAACCTGCAAGTTCTTTGAGCATATTTTCCGGCATTCTGAAAATATAGCCACCCATTCCATCATTGCTGGAAGTGATTGCACCAATTTTGAATGCTTTTGTTATTGTTTTACCACTATGATTTTTGAAATTAAAGGTCACAGTATCCCCAATTTGAGGTTTCCAATGGTAAACATCATAAATACGTTCGGGATCACTTACAACTAATTCTGTATCATCAGTAATATTTCCAGACAAAACCGCTGCATTTAGCGACGCCAAATCCTTTTCATTATAGCCGAGCATCAAGGTGCTATCTGAAATATCATTGTCTGTTGAGAAATCAACTGGTACGGTAGCATAAGTAAATATATTGCTAACTCCCTCTATATCTCCAACACGCTTTACATAATCAGAAAAATATTCTTTCTGCAAGAGAGCATCCAAATTTTCACTTTCGTTTTCTAAATCAATGCTGATTTTGAAATCTCCGTACTTCATATCCCAATAACGAGCCATACTCTCGGCATTAAAAGAACTCTGATAACTTGCTGCAAGGAAAAATATAACTCCGCACAGTCCCAATGATAAAATGGTCAATAGAGATTTTTTTCTGTTTCTGGAAAAGCTGATTTTCGCTAAATATACAGGCGTAATACGATGTCTTTTGTGAGTGCGGTAATTTACAATTCCCACTGGATTTTTCAGGGCGGAAATTGGAGAAGTATTCGCTGCAATTTTTGCTGGTTTACGAACACTAATATAAACAAGCAGTATTCCAAAAAGGCATGCGCCACATAGAGAAACAATAAATGCAAATACTGACCAGCCTTTTGATTGCAGACAATAGCTGATGATCGTTCCCATGATACTACCAATTAAAATCCCCGGAACTGCAAGCATATAACCCTGTTTAAGAACTATTTTATAAATTTGCTTTTTACTTGCCCCTATTGTCCGAAGCTGTCCGAACTCAGCAACTTTTTGTCCAACCGAAATATAGAAAATGCTGTAAATTACAAGTGCGGCAGCTAAAAACAAAATGGCAGCAACTACACCATATACCGCATAATTACTGAAGGACAAAGTTGTATTTACATAATCATAGTAACTGCTGACTGTCCAATTATTCAGTCCAGTCTCCTCTGAAATTTGAGATAATATTTCTGTTGCTTCGTCTTTTGTAAGGGTATCTGCATTTTCAAGCCAAACATATCCATTAAGCAGGTTATTTCCACGTAATTCCCGGCATTTTTCAAGTGAAACAAAAACAGGATAAGCGGTAGAAGTTTTATCATGATAAATACCAACAATAGTATAATTCTTCAAAGTACCATCCAGATTCAACTGAACTATGGCGTTGATTTCCGGAGACTTATTTTCACTGGCAAAAAAGGCATCTGTAACAGCAATTTCACTTGCTTTCTCTGGATATTTTCCGTCAAAGGCAGGAATCAAACTAAGCATGTCATCATCATAATAAATCAGAGACAGTTCTTTAGAATTTTCTTTCACTGTTTTGATATTACAGGAAAGTCCTACACTTTTTACTTCTTCGTTTGCTAACAACTTTTCTTTACTGTCCTGCGTAATGTCAAAGAAAATCCCTTGATGTAATCCTTCGATTTCTTTCTGATTTTGATAAATGATATTTTGCACTGTGAGCAACGACATCATTATCATAGCAACGGCTACAATAATTGCCGAAAGGCAAAATAAGTTTTTCTTCTTATCAAAACGCACACTTTTTCGTGCTAATTTTTTAATTACTGCACTGGTATCATTTTCAAAAGGATAATTCATAATTCCCACCTCCTTTAGCCAACAATTTTACCATCTTCAATCCGTACAATGCGGTCTGCGAGTTGAGCGATCTCGTTGTTGTGAGTAATCATTACAATGGTCTGATTAAATTCTCCGCTGGTATGCTTCAAAAGCCCTAACACATCTGCACTGGTCTTGCTATCAAGATTTCCGGTCGGTTCATCAGCAAGGATAATCGCAGGCTTCGTAATTAAAGCTCGTGCAATCGCTACACGTTGCTGTTGACCGCCTGAAAGATTGTTCGGCATATTTTCCAGTTTATCTTCTAAAGCCAACATATACACAACTTCGTCCATAAATTTCTGGTCTACTGTATCGCCATCCAGTTCCACAGGCAGGACGATATTTTCATATACATTCAAAATCGGAACCAGATTATAATTTTGGAAGATAAATCCGATGTTACGACGGCGGAAAATTGTCAATTCATCATCATTCTTTTTTGCGAGTTCTTCTCCCCGTACAATCACGCTGCCGGAAGTGGGGGTATCAAGTCCTCCCATCATGTGAAGCAATGTAGACTTACCGCTGCCGGAAGTTCCAACTACGGCAACAAATTCTCCCTGTTCCACAGTAAAATTTACACCATTAAGGGCACGAGTAATATTTGGTTCTGTGCCGTAATACTTCTTTAAGTCGATTGTTTGTAAAATGCTCATATTCAAATGCTCCTTTCAAGGCTTTCTATCTGTTGATAAAGCCATTGTAAACCACAAATGTTACACAAATGTCCGAGATAGAAAAAATTTTTATCGAAAATCAGAGTGAAATGTTACAACGCTCGGACATTTCAAAAAAAGTGGTTATATCTTACCTTACAGGAAGCATAATAGAAAATTCTGAGCCTTGCCTCAGCTCTGAAACAACCTTGATATAGCCCCCTTGCCTTGTTACAATCTCACGAGCCAAATACAAACCTATTCCCACACCCTGTTGATCGTGTACTTCTTCCTCACGATAGAAGCGCCGGAAGATGGCAGCCTGATTGCTTTCTGAAATGCCCTTGCCGGTGTCGGTCACTTTGACCTCTACGTACATTTCCCACTGAACCACTGATACAGAAATCTTTCCACCTGACGGAGTGTATTTTACTGCATTGTCCAGCAGATTGAAAAGGGCTTCGCTTGTCCACTTGCTGTCATGGGAGATTATCAAATTTTCCGGGCAATCCACGGATACAGCAATTTCTTTTTTCTCTGCGGCATATACAATACTGCTCATGGCTTGTGCAAGCGTATGGAATAAGCTGCTGTCTTTCTTTTCTAATCGTATTGCTCCGGTTTCCAACCGGGACGTTTTAACCAGTGCTTGGAACAGAAAATCCAGTTTATCAGTCTGACTACGTATGCCTTGTAAAAAGTCCATCCGTTCTTCTTCTGAAACAGGCTTTGTTAAAAGTGTGTCCGTTACCATTTGCAAATTGCTGACAGGCGTTTTAACTTGATGTGAAATATCAGAAATCAGCATTTGAAGCTCCTGTCGTTCCATGTCTACCTTGTGCCGGTTTTTCTGCATAATCTCATACAACCGAATTAAGCGGTGGTTGATACGGGCAAAAAGAGTTTCACTATCATTTGACTTTTGTAATTCCTCGTTTCCATCAATCATGTTGTCCAGCGTCCGGCACAAATTAGAAGTAAAATGAGAAAGGCGTTTTCCAAAAATCAGCACCAATAGCCAAATCCAGAAAAACGCACAGAGTGTCAATGTTCCACCCACTATAAAAATTCGTATATCCTGCATTATACCGCCGAAAATACCGGTAATTACCAGCATAGAGAAAACCATGCCAGCACTAACCAGTCTACAAATTTTCTTAGCAGAAAGGTTATTCAGATTCATTTCTTTTCGCCTCCTGTCCATTGATACCCCATACCATAAACCGTTTTGATATATGTGTCGCCATCTGCTTCAATCTTACTGCGAATACGGCTGATAGAAGTAGTAAGGGTATGTTCATCTACATATTTTTCATCAACATCCCACAGTTTTTCTAAAAATTGTTGGCGAGTAAGTACCTGCTTCGGATTTTTAAGAAATAGGTTCAACATTTTATATTCCATCGCAGAAAGTGCTAATGGTTTCCCGTTCAAACTTGCAAATTGTTCCGAAAAATCCAGAAACAAGCTACCATCCTCGTAAATATCCTTAGCTGGTTTGTGATGCTCCAACATAGCGAACATGGCTTTGATTTTTCGCTGCAAAGCACTAATCGAAAAAGGTTTCGTGATATAATCCACTGCACCAGCTTCATATCCCCGTATCTGATTGCTTTCCTGATCGTTGGCAGTTAGAAATATAACTACTGTATCAGGATGCTCTGGCTTGATAAGACGGCATAGGTCATAACCATTTCCGTCTGGTAAATTTATATCCAGCAATACCAAATCAAAAATGTTTGTTTTTAATGATTCAGCGGCTGTCCTTGCATTCAGAACAGAAGTTATTGTGTAACCGTCCAATTCCAAATTATAAGTAAGCGTTTTATTCAAAAGATTATCATCTTCGACAATTAAAATATGCTTCATATTATCACTTCCTTTTCTTTTTGCAGATAGTATAACAGGCAAATGTCCGAGAATTGTTACAAGGACAAATATATTTATCATTTTACAGCTTTTTTATGTGTACTGCAATTTTATAAAAGAAAGGACAGCAGTATCATCAAATTGCTGTCCTTGCGGTTTATTATAGCTGGTAGTGTATAAGCGTGGGTTCATCATATTTGGTGTGGTATCTTTAACTATGGGAAACTCCTCTCTCCCGTTTTGAAATTGTCTTATCACTGATTTCTAATTTTTCTGAAAGCTGTTTTTGTGTATATCCTTTTCGTTTTCTCTCATCAATGCATAAATTTCCCAATTTTAGTTTGATCCATCTGTTTTCCTCCTCTCTGATTTGATTATCCCATGATTTGATTTCCAATCACACTCACGCAGCGTAGAATATGATGAACTTTGCGGTTTCTACGCTACGTAAAGCGAAATTTGAAGTTATTCATTTAATTCAGCCTCAATCTCTTCAATGGTAGGCATACTACCTCTGAACTCTTCTGGTATAAGTTTTGATAATTCATAACTGGAAATACCAAGTGGCTGGCATGTAGATTCTAATGCATACTGGGCTTCTACTTTATCCATATCTTTACAAATCAGAAGTCCCAAAGTAGGATTATCAGCTTCTGTTTTCATCTGATGATTAACAGCCACAACATAAGTTCCCAATTGACCTGCGTAAGAAGAATCAAATTTTCCTGTCTTTATTTCTACAACAACATAGCAATGCCTTTGAGTATTGTAAAATAACATGTCTATAAATTTTTCAGTATCTCCTACCTCAATTCTCACTTCCCTACCCATATAAGCAAAGCCAGTACCTAACTCCATAAGGAAATTATTAACTTTCTCTATAAGCGCATCCTTTAGTTCCTTTTCATCATACCTTTCACGCAAGGTCAAAAAATCAAAATTATATGGATCCTTCGTAATTGCTTGTGCTAAATCGCTCTGTTCTATCGGAAGTGTATTAGAAAAGTTAGTTATTGCTTTGCCCTGGTGTTCATACAAATTCGTTCCTAAGAAGTTTAGTAAAACATCTCTTGACCAATTGTTTTCAATAGTTTTTCTGATATAAAACAATGCCTTTGCAGAATTTCCTTTGCATTTATCAAGTATTATTTTGTTATGTCCCCATGGAATTCTAAAAATGATTTGTAAATCATCCCCAACTTGGGGACGATTTGCATCTGTGATCAATTCGTCCTCAACCTGAGGACAAATCACTGCGTCAGGATACATCTCATAAAAGTATCTCATATATTTCAAATTAGTTGGAGAAAATGATTTCACATCTGGCAAAATGGATTTCAAATCGTCACTCACGGTTTTATAGAAGCCCATTCCATATCCGAATTGTTCACTCATAGATGAAATGCCCTTACCAAGTTTCCAATAAAATCTTAGCATCTCATCATTTATCTTCATAGAAGCCCTGATTTGGCTTTTTCTAAAATCAGTGGATATTCCGGCAATCCACTCCTTATATTCATTATCAGCCTTAATCAACTCACTCATATATAATCCTTTCTAATGTGTCAGTTCCACCACTTCCGATTTGTTAATTTGTTTTATTATAGCACATGCAAACCCCTTCACAATAAAAAAGAGCAACCAAATTTTCTCGATTACTCTTTTTTCATTACTTCCATAATAATATCATAACTTCCTTTTCAAAAAAGTCTCCATACCGTAGCCATTCCGTATATATTTGTAACTTTTATAAGTCATTTTTCTTGCCACAATAATAATACCATCTCTTATTTGAAAAAGAAAGATACGCACTCTTTACATTTCAGGTGCTTAATACTCAGACTTCTTACTACTTTGAATCACGGTTTTGTGATATTTTGTGATACTTTACGAGGTTTTCTTGGTAAACGTCAAATACCTTCCACCCCTTATAAATCAAGCATTTCTGCCACTTTCAACCATCTACTTCTCGTCAACCACTTGAAAAATGTAGAACTTTAAATAATAAGATTCATCTGCCGCCCAGAGAATCGGATGATCCGGTGCCTGGGTACGGAATTCCACCTGGCGCAGGCGCTTGTGTACATTGCGGGCTTCCTGTCCGATTGTCTCTGTGAAAAGCTCATACGTCATGAAATGAGAGCAGGAGCAGGTTGCCAGAAAACCTCCATCCTTAACAAGTTTCATTCCACGCAGATTGATCTCCCGATAGCCTTTGATCGCATTTTTCACAGAATTTCTGGATTTCGTGAACGCCGGCGGGTCCAGAATCACGACATCGTATTTTTCGCCCTGCTTCTCCAGCTCCGGAAGCAGTTCAAACACATCGCGACAAATAAACTTCGCACGATCCTGTACACCATTCAATTCCGCATTTTTCGTTGCCTGTGCAACCGCAAGCTCCGAAGCATCCACGCCGGTCACTTCCCTTGCCCCGGCAACCGCCGCATTTAAGGCAAAAGAACCGGTATGGGTAAAGCAGTCCAGAACTCTTGCATCCTTACACAGCTTCTGGATTGCCAGACGGTTATATTTCTGGTCAAGGAAAAATCCGGTCTTCTGTCCGTCCTTCACGTCAACCAGATATTTTACACCATTTTCTTCGATCTCAACATCGGTGTCAAATTCTTCGGACAGAAATCCCTTGGTTCTCTCCATTCCCTCGTTGAGTCGCACTTTGGCGTCACTTCTCTCGTAGACGCCACGGATGATCATTCCATCCTTCGCAAGTTCTTCCTTCAGAAGATCTACAATTTCAAGCTTCAAACGATCAATACCGAGTGCAAGAGACTCCACAACAAGCACATCCGAAAATTTATCAATGACAAGCCCCGGCAGGAAATCCGCCTCTCCAAATATCACACGGCAGCTTCCGGTATCCACGGTTTTCTTACGGTACTCCCAGGCTGTCCTCACGCGTTCTCTTAAGAATTCATGATCGATCTCCTGATGTACATTTCTGGTCATCAGACGAACGCGGATCTTGGAATTCTGATTAATGAATCCCTTTCCCATCGGGTATCCGTCAAAATCATGTACCGTTACCATGCTTCCGTTTTCAAATCTTCCTGTGATGCTCTCAATCTCATTATCAAACACCCACATGCCACCGGCCTTCAGGGTTCTCCCTTCGCCTTTTTTCAGTGTTACGATTGTTTCGCTCATTGCATAAACTCCTTCCGCTGACAAAACCTGCTGCCAGCCTTCCGGAATCAGCAGCTTAACATCCGGATATGGGATTCCATCGCATAGTCTTTCGTCTCGCCATCATCCAGATAGTACTCGTAGGGTTTTATCTCTTTTCCAAAAGAATACAGCGTCAGATCTTCAAAATCAACATCTTCTTGTAGTCAATGCGTCTTTAATATTCGTTCTATTTCTTCCTTCTCCGGCATGACTTTGAGTGCTCCATAGCGTGTTGTGATGATGGATGAAGCAACACTGGAAAACCGGAGCATCTGCCTGATCTCTTCTTCCTGAAGATCATCTAATCCATGATCTAGAACAAAATTCAGTACACACCCCATGAAGGTATCTCCTGCTCCGGTTGTATCTACTGTCTTTTCTTGTAAAAAAGCACCCATCTGTACCTTCCTGTCATGATAGTACGCACAGCTTCCATTTCTTCCCATCGTCAGACAGATAAACGGTATCTCATATGTTGCTTTTAATATCTTCATTGCTTCATCCTGATCCCTAATTCCCGTCAGAAAAAACAGTTCCTCGTCAGATATTTTCAGGATATCACATTTTTTCAGCCCATAGTCCATTGCTTTTCTTGCTTCTTGCGGATCATTCCATAAATTGATTCGGATATTAGGATCAAATGAAATCAGCTTTCCGGCTTCTTCTGCACACTCAACAGCATAACAGGTTGCCTCTTTTGTATCTGTACTTGTAAAAGACAACGTTCCAAAATGAAAAATTTTTGACTTGGCTATATTCGCAGCAATAACTTCATCTTTCCGCAGCAGCATATCTGCACCCGGATCACGATAGAACTGGAAGCACCGGTCTCCATACGCATTTCTTGACACAAATGCCAGGGAAGTATTTGCCGCACTTGTCATCAGCAGATTGTCCGTATTAATTCCAATGTCTTCTATGGTTTCTTTTAGATATTCTCCAAAAGAATCCTTGCCGACTTTACCAATAAATGCAGTCTTTCTGCCAAGCTTCTGCAGCATGGAAAGAACATTGCATGGTGCTCCTCCTGCAGCTGCTTCATATAGGTAATTCCCATTGTCATTCAGAGCCGCCTGATTAAAATCAATCAGAAGCTCCCCTAATGCAATCACATCATATTTTGTTTCCATTTACTCATGCTCTCTTTCGCTCAGAATTATCCACATACATCCATCAATCTGTCTACTGTATTTTCCACAGACAACTATCTACCTTTTGATCTGCCTCCACGCTTATTTTCCCCGCCAGTTCCTGCAGATCGGTCTCAAAAAAATATAGAAGAGTGTCTTCGTTTGCTGCTACTTCTAGAATTTCACGGTCAACAATGATTGAAAGATCGCGAAGATCTTCTTTCACTTTGCAGGAAACCCCATTTACCCAAAGAATCCCTTCCCTACGCTGATAAGAAAGCTTCTGCCCATAAATATTTACAGAAAGTAAAAAAGCTCCCTGCACCTTCAAATATAATTCCAGTGCAGCATTTCTGACAGACTCATCCTCCCATTGCTTCTGCAACTTCTCGTCACGAACACGAATCCGCTGCTCCTTCCACTCGCGGATCACTGACTGACGCAGAATGAAGCCTTCTTCTCCTCCTAATATATAAGTGTAGGGTTTAGATACCCCAACAGCCAGTTGGGTTCTATCCCTCTTATTGCTAAAGCTGTACAATGATGAGGTATCGGTCTGACAGTATTCTCCTTGGACTCAATAGACGTCCGTATGAAAGCCAGTCAGCCAGCCTATCATTTGCAGCCGTTCGATTTATGCAGGTTGGACTGCCCTGTGCACGTCCGTTTGATACCCCAGGAGATTGAATAAGCAATGAGAAATAGCTGGACACCATACAAATTCACTTTCGGAGGTACGAGAATGTACAACGCAGTAGGTATTGATGTATCAAAAGGCAAGAGCACCGTCGCCGTCCTGCAACCAGCAGGTGTTATTATTCGTAAGCCTTTTAATGTTAATCACACATCAAGTGAACTGGATGAGCTTGCCAAATACATTGGCAGTCTGGAAGGTGAAACCCGTGTTGTTTTGGAATGCACCGGGCGTTACCATGAACCAGTGGTAAAAACTCTTTCTGAAGCCGGTTTGTTTGTCAGTGCTGTCAATCCACATCTGATCAAGAACTTTGGCAACAACTCCATCCGCAAAGTCAAATCCGACCCTGCTGATGCGAAGAAGATTGCACGCTATACTCTTGACAACTGGATAGAACTGCGACAGTATTCAAGTATGGATAATACACGTACTCAATTAAAAACTTTAAACTCACAATTCAGCTTCTTCATGAAGCAAAAGGTTGCCGCTAAGGCTAACCTGATTGCACTATTGGATAATACCTATCCTGGTGTCAATAAACTCTTTGACAGCCCTGTCCGCGATGATGGCAGTGAAAAATGGGTGGATTATGCTTACTCATTCTGGCATGTGGATTGTGTCCGCAAAATTGGATTAAAAACATTCACGGAACGCTATCAAGCATTCTGTAAAAAGCATCACTATAATTTCCAACCAGCAAAACCAGCGGAACTATTTCTTGCATCCAAAGACCTTATTGCTGTCTTTCCAAAAGAAGCGTCTTATAAACTGCTTATTCAGCAAAGCATTCAGCAGCTTAATCTTGCTTCTTCCCATGTAGAAGAACTACGTTCAAAGATGAATGAACTTGCTTCTACTCTGCCCGAATACACAACGGTAATGGGCATGTATGGCGTGGGAAAAACTTTTGGTCCCCAGCTTATAGCAGAAATAGGTGATATTTCCAATTTCTCACATCGTGAAGCATTGACTGCTTTTGCCGGAGTAGACCCAGGTGTGGATCAGTCAGGCACCCACAATTCAAAGAGTAATAAAGCATCTAAATGCGGTTCCAACCGTCTAAGAAAGACTTTGTTTCAAATCATGTCTACACTGCTTCAAACAGCTCCTGAAGATGATAAGGTATATCAATTTCTTGTCAAGAAGCGTGCAGAAGGAAAGCCTTACTATGTTTACATGACTGCTGGGGCTAATAAGTTCCTGCGTATCTATTACGGCAAGGTCAAGGAATGCATCCGTAATTTAGAGCAATAACCAAGTCTAAACTCATTTTTCTTCAAACCGGCAAATATGGCGGTTCAAAACTTGTGCCCAAAATCACAATCATAAAAATAATTCATTTTACTATTGACTTTTTATTAGCAGGCTTTCATTATATCTTCTGCATTTTTCAAAACTTTGAGAGTATGCTCTATGCCAAAAGGAATTTCTTTGAATACTTCTTTCATCTCTATAATAATTTTTTCTTTAAACATAAATTACCTCCATTTATACCTTATAGGTGTTTTAGTTCTATCTATCCACTTTTTTGTTCGCCGATACAATCAGCATCATGGGACGGCGCATTTCATCCTGCATCCCCGGAATATCCATCATGTTTTCCGGCGGCTGCGGCTCCACAATATGATTTATTATAAAACCATTTGAAAGCAGTGTATTTAGATATGTGGTCAGTGTTCTATGATATTTTGTAACCTTTTCTCCCAAAAACACAGCTGTCCGTTTGCCCTCATAATAATAATTATCCACCGGAAAATGCAGTATTTCTCCTTTTTCGTTATAATGCCAGTCTTGTGTTCCATAGGCAGTAAAAACAGGATGTTCAACCGTAAAAACTAGCTTACCACCAGACTTCAGTATTCTATATATCTTTTTTACTAAAATCTCATAATCTGCTACATAGTGAAACGCAAGTGAACTTAATATTACATCAAAACTCTCCTCTGGGAATTCCACATCTTCTATAGCACAGCATTTATATTCAACCTGTGGAAAATGTGTTTTTTCTATGGCTACCTCGAGCATTTTATGAGAAATATCAACACCTACAACAGAAGACGCTCCGTGTTCCATCGCATAAATACAGTGCCATCCATAGCCGCATCCTAAATCAAGCACACGCTTATCTTTAAAATCCGGCAGCAGCTTTCTCAATGTTTCCCATTCTCCTGCACCGGCTAGTCCCTGCTGTGAGCGACTCATTTGACTGTATTTTTGAAAAAATATATTATCATCATATTTGTTTTCTTTCATCTGAATTCCCCCTCGTTTAAAAAGTTATTTATCTCCGTTGCAATTTTTTTCATTTCTTTATAAAGCTTCTCGGTCATATCGTAGCATTCAAAAAGTGAAAGACCTAGTACTTCAAAAATATGATTTACCCTTTCGGCATATTTTTAAGGTTTATATTCAAAAGTTTCAAGCAGTTTTATAGCTTTCTTTTCGTTAATGCAATAAGCATTATCGCATGCAAATAGTACTTGATTTAAGCATGAAATAATACGAAAAACATGGCCTGCAATATAATATTTATCCTCTGCTCCCGCATTTGCTTTTACAAACATTAAAGAGAACTCTGCTTCAAATAAAAAAAAGTTTATCAAGCTCTTCTTTAGAGCACCAGGGTAAATTTCCGCCTGATTTTTTAATTCGCATAAACTTTCATTTTTATCCTACACTTTAGTTATCTCCATTGGGTGCTTGAATAGATTTAGTTCTCGGTGTCCGTTTTGTCTTTTCGGTGCTCCAATTACTCATTTTTATAATTTCTCGGTGCTCGCAAGCACCATAAAATAAAAAATGCAACAATGAATTTTCACGATCATTGCTGCAAAAAATGCACATTCCCAGGGGGAATCGAACCCTCAATAGAGTCTTAGGAGCTCGAGATACCACTGTAAATACATACAATGATTAGTCAACCTAAGTCAAGGAAATCCTTGGTTTTCCTAACTATTCTGTTACTCCCTGTCAAAATAAGAAAACCTGTTTTCATCTCTGTAAAGCACCTTTCGGTGCTCGTACAGTGCTCGGAGCACCCGGAGGATATAACCATTCCGTTCCATCGAGTTCACTCAGTTGGCCACCATTACGATTCAGCTTCGTAACAATGATCACTTGGTTTTCTTATTAGATTAACTATATTATAACGTGCTGTAGGTCGGATGTCGATGATTTTTTGACCATATTTATTGTTTTATATGTTACTTCTCTATTAGTTCTGCAAACTTGAATTTTCTTATGCTCCTGTTCTATTTTACAACCACAGTGTGGACAATATTCTTCACTATTTATAGGTACAACCCTTAATGATTTGCCACAGAATGGACATTGATTTTTTGATTACAATTACTCCCTTTTCGGAAAAGTGTTCCTACTGTATATAAACTCATTTTTCTCCCTTTTCTGAAAAGTGTGTCTGATGCTATTATCAGAGAATTTGATGAATATTTATACTTTCGCTAACTGTTTTGGCGATTTGAGCGATTTGCTGGGTTACTAAACCATACTGCACCCAGCTATCCTCCCAGACTAAATTTGAGTTCTGGTTGAAAGCATAAAGAAAGGCTATCCAATCTTTTTGACTGGGTAGCCTTTGAAAATTTTTATTCAGTTTTTAATGATTATTCAGCTTTAGGAAGTGGAAGTAATAATTCTTCAACTACTGCACCAGCACTGAACTCTACTTTGATTGCACCGCCAATGGTATCAAGAGCATATACTTTTGCCAATTCTGCTTCATCATTTGTTGTTACTCTAATAATGATGTTGTTTGTGGTCTCATATACGCCAGACGTTACAACAAATGGGATTTCCTTATTTACCATTGCATTTGTTATCTTTTCCTGTAACTCTGTGAGATATGCCAATGTGTAAGTACCTTTTACGAAAGTAGTATTGCTTTCACTTCTGCCAAGTTCCTTACAAATAGCTGTTCTATTAGCTGGTGTATCTTCTGTAAGAACGATTACAAATTTTCCATTAGCATCTGTATAGGAACCACCAAAAAACTCTGAAGTATCTTTGGTTAAGTCACTGCTATTTACTTCTTCGTTATATTCTCCCTTATTGTCTGCAGGAACATCTTCTATAATAGTTTCTGAAGTATCTTCGATTTCTGTACTTTTACTTTCTTGAATGTTTACAGATTCTTCTTTGTTGTTCTGTAAATCCTCAACTTTATTATTGTTTTCGATTGGTAATGACTCAACTGTTGGTGTGTTGGTATCCTCTACTGGTGATAAGCGTGTTACCATAGGAATACATAAAACCAATAAGGCAAAGCATGCTGCGATAGTTCCCCACTTAACCCATGCAAAATTATTTTTTCTCTTGTTGTTCATATGAGCCTCCTTAATATATTGATTGTTAATGTCACCAAGAGTATCAAACAAATCTTCTTTTTTCATAATACATAACCCCTTTCCGATAAGTATTCTTTAAGTTTAGAACGTAATCGGTTTAATGTAACCGATACATTACTTTCAGTCATTTCATACCGCCTTGCAATTGATGAAACGCTGTCAGAATACCAATATCTACAGATGAATATGTTTCTCTTTTTTGGTGGCAAGGTTTCCAGAAAAGAATTGATTGTTGCGACAAGTTCTCGTCTGTCAATTTCTTGCTCTACATCATCTACGCCAGATACACACTCTGCAAGTTCGTCAAGAACGACTGCTATTTCTCCGTTTCCACGTTTCATCACATGATTATGTTTGTATTTGTTAAAAGCTAAATTTCTTGTGATTTTCCCAAGGAACGCAGATAGAATTGTTGGTATAGTTGGCGGTATAGAGTTCCATGTACTTAAATATGTATCATTGACGCATTCTTCTGCATCTTCATTATTACCTAGGATATTTTTTGCAATAGAAGTGCAGTATTTCCCATACTTCTTTGCAGTTACAGATAATGCACGCTGGTCTCTATTTAAATACAACTGAATAATGTCCTTGTCGTTCATACTCAATCCTCCTTTCTGATTTTTTCCCTTACACCTATATAGGCAACTTCTGAACCATAATCTTACACTTTTTTCAAAAAATTTTTTTCTAAATTTATATACAAAATATATCAGATTGTCGAAAGAAAGGACATAGCAAAAATAAACCATGCTATGTCCCTTAGGAAAAATTTTATATTGATTTGAAGCAACAATAAACCGAACCGCTTTTGGAATTGCTAGGATGTAGATTTATACATCCAAAATATAGAATTATACACGCTTTTCATTCAGACACACAATTCCGAAAAGGGAGTACAATTATGATTAACCTATTATAAGTTATGCCACTTCAATTTTTGCAAATATCATCCAATCTGCAATACATGAAATTAAAATAACTATTCCTAAAAATGCAGGTACTCCTGCAAATTGTTCTAAATAATTTGAATGAATTCAATATTATGCTTTTTTCTCCTTAAATGGCTTCAGAAAGATCACCCATCCAAAGATCAGCAGATTCATTACCAGTGCAACAGGAATATCTCCCCAGTGGATTTGCTGATTCTGAAGTACATCCGCAGAGTACGTTCCTGAAAAAACTACCACCATATTATTATTCAGAAAATGAATAATTATCGGGACCCAGATATTCTGGGTTTTCATATAAGTATATGCCATAAAAATCCCCAGTGAAATACAGGTAACAAACTGGCTTGCCAGAGCCGCCAGCCCCATATCCGGCGTAGTGTAATAGAAGAAGTCTATTGGCAGATGCCATACAGCCCACACACAGCCCAAAAGGATTACGCCGCCTTTTAGTCCAAATTTTTTCTGAAGAAGAGGCTGAAGATAATATCTCCATCCGTATTCTTCTCCAAAGAATGCCACTACTGACAGGAAAAAGTTTACCAAAACAGTAAAAAATATGATCCAGGTAGTAGGATTTGCCATTATTTTGCCAAATTCAGAAAGCTGGCCGCTCAGAGCACAGGCAATCACAAATCTGAGAAGATATAATCCAATAAACAACAGGATCATACGAATAGATATATTCCAATGTTCGCTGTTCAGTCCATAGGATCTGCGCTTTTCTTTACCGGATTGCAGAAGAAGAATCCAGAAAATAACGCTGCCACCTATTATAACGTACTCCATGATCGGTGCCCACTGAGAATATGGCATGCTCATCAGATCTCTATTTTGGGGAGCCAGAACAGAAGCCGCCGTGCAGACAACCAGCACCGCCGTGAGAGCTACAAAGAATATGTAAAAAGTCGTTGGAAGATTTTTATCTCCTTTTTTGGTAATTAAATAAGCCATCATCACACCTGCTGCTGGATACAGCATCTGCGCATTTGGAAAAGCGCTGAGATCAAGACCTTTTCCATAGCTATACCACATCAGAAGTCCCATTACATATGTGATTCCGTATGCTATAATCACATAGATCAATAGCTGTTTTTTCTCTGTTTGCATAAATTTCATAATTTCCTCCTTGCAACTTCAAAGTTATTTACTTCTCTTCATACTTTTTAACGATAACTAAACTATAAGCAGCCATAATTACAATTGTTTCCACCATCACACCAATAACCGACAACAGAACGTATGGTGTATTTTGACCATCTAACAGCGGAATTCCTAATATAACAAAAATGATTCCATAGATTATAAACAATAGTCCGCTCGCACGATTGTAACCTTTAACATCTTTTACTTTTATTGTTTCGGTATTAGCCCAGAATCCAACGGGATTCTTAGAAAACATATCTTTTATTCCTAATCCAATTATAAACACTCCCAAAAGTGACCATATAACAAACCCAATCATATTGTTTCTCCTTACAAACCGCATTAAAACCATAATGAGACACATTCTTGTATTTCCCAAAATCGAGATTTACTAATTCTACAAATTCCGATTTCTCAGTTTCAAAAATTGGAAGTTATGGCTTTAACTTTTTCCAAATAATCAGCTTTAGGATAATACATACGACCACCACAACGACCACCATGGCACCATCCAACAGTAACTCTGTGTACCACGGTGCAGACTGCATGACATATAGATTTGAATAGGTTTTAAAATGCCAAAACCTATAAATTCCGATTGAACAAAATCGCTGCGCGATGGCCTGCCAAGGCTGTGGCGCAGTTTTATT
>OMAD01000293.1_pt1 | contig 18964 bp, 19 predicted proteins | sample 1644581 | NCBI WGS metagenome assembly OMAD01 (sample SAMEA103958120, study PRJEB25191) | human gut metagenome | biome: human-associated habitat [ENVO:00009003]; feature: intestine environment [ENVO:2100002]; material: feces | place: Germany | collected 2013/2015 | reverse complement strand
TGCAGACAGCGCTGGAGCTGGGCTGCATCTACGGACTGGTGGCGTTGGCACTGTTTCTGAGCTACTCCATCCTGAATATTGCCGACCTTTCCACCGACGGCTGCTTTACGCTGGGCTGCGCCGTGGCCTGTCAGGTGGCGCTGACCGGTCACCCCATCCTTGCGCTGGCGGCAGCCATGGCTGCGGGGGTGTGCTCCGGCTTTGTCACCGCCTTTTTGCAGACAAGGCTCGGGGTGGAAAGCATTATGGCCGGTATCATTGTCAACACCGGCCTATACACCATCAATCTGGCAGTGATGGGCTTCTCCTCCACCATGTCGCTGGTCAAGACCCCTACCATCTTCTCCATGGCAAAAACTTCGCTGGGCTTTCTGGGCAGCTGGTACAAGCTGGCGCTGGCGGCAGTCATTATCGCTATCGCCTGCGCAGCGATGCTGGGCTTTCTGGGCACGCGGCTGGGTCTTTCCATCCGTGCTACCGGCGATAACGCCGCCATGGTGCGGGCTTCCAGCATCAACCCTGCCTTTACCATCACGGTGGGTCTGTGCGTGTCCGGTGCGCTGTGTGCGCTGTCCGGCGGGCTGCTGGCACAGTACCAGAAAAGCTGCGATATCAATGTGGGCACCGGTATGGTGACCATTGCACTGGCTTCCCTCATCATCGGCGAGACGCTGGTGGGCAAGCGCACCATGCTGCGCCGCATCCTTGGCGTGGTGTTCGGCAGCTGTTTGTACCGCTTTATCGTGGCCGTGGCGCTGCGGTTCAACGTGCCCGCCGCGGCCATGAAGCTGGTTTCTGCCATCATTGTGGCAGTGGCCATCTCCATGCCCGCCATCCGGGGGCACTTCGCCTTTGAAAAGCGTCGGCACGCCGCCCGTGCCCGCCGCACCGTGACCAACAGGGAGGGACAGTAACATGGAAATGCTGCAGCTGAACGACCTGCACAAGACCTTTAACCCCGGCACCGTCAACGAAAAGGTGGCACTAAATGGCGTGAGCCTGCGGATGGAAGCCGGAGATTTTGCCACCATCGTGGGCTCTAACGGCGCGGGCAAATCCACCCTGTTCAATGCCATTACCGGCGGCTTTATCGCCGACGAGGGCAGCATTCTGCTGGGCGGGCAGGACATCACCTTTGCGCCGGAGCACCAGCGCAGCAAGGTCATCGGGCATCTGTTCCAGGACCCGCTCAAGGGCACCGCGCCCAACATGACCATCGAGGAAAATCTGGCGCTGGCTTACCTGCGGGCAGGCACTGCGCCCAACGCCATCTTCTCCCGCATTTCCCGCAAGGACAAGGCGCTTTTCCGCGAAAAGCTGGCTTTGCTGGACATGGGTCTGGAGGACCGCATGAAGCAGCCGGTGGGGCTGCTCTCCGGCGGACAGCGGCAGGCGCTTACCCTGCTCATGGCTACCCTTGTCACCCCGAAACTCCTGCTGCTGGACGAGCACACCGCCGCGCTGGACCCTGCCACCGCCGAAAAGGTACTGGCGCTGACCAAGAGCATCGTAGCCGAGAAAAAGATCACCTGCCTGATGGTGACCCACAATATGCATCAGGCGCTGGAACTGGGCAACCGCACCCTGATGATGGACGCTGGGCGCATCGTGTTTGACGTAAAGGGCGCCGCGCGCAGCAAGATGACCGTGGACGACCTGCTGGAAAAGTTCCGCGAGAACGCTGGCAAAAACCTTGATAACGACCGCATCCTGCTGAGCAAGGTGGAGAAATAAGAAAAGGTCTGCTGCATCATACCGGTGCAGCAGACCTTTTTACTTTTATTTCTTTACCACAGGCGGATGACCTTGATGACGCCTTCAGCTTTATCGCGGGCCAGCTCCAGATGGTGCTGCAGCGCCATGGCTGCACCGTCCCAGTTGTCAGACAGGGCAGCGTCCAGAATCTGCAGATGCTCCTCGCAGGTCTGCTCCTGATTGATCATGCTTACCTTGCCGGTCATGATGCGGAAGCGGGTGTTCAGGCCGGTGATACGGTCGTAGGCAGAGCGCAGATACTTGTTGGGCAGGGTGCTCATCAGCAGTTCGTGGAAATCATCGTCCGACTCGCAGAAGTCCTCGATGCGCTCGCTGTGGTGCATCAGCTCGGCATAGGCTTCCAGCTGCTCGCGGGGGATGGCATTGCCGTAAGTACGCAGAGCGTATGGCTCCACCAGCAGACGCATTTCAAACATACTGTGCACGTCCTCTTCGGTGATGCCGGAGACCATCAGCCCCTTTTTGGGCAGAATGGTGATCAGCCCCTCCTGCTCCAGACGCCCCAGCGCATCCCGCATGGGGGTGCGGCTGATGTTGCCCATCTCGGCGCAGAGCTTCTGCTCATTCAAAAACTCGTTGGGGCGGTACTCGCAGTTCAGGATCTTGGTTTTGAGGTACTGGTACGCCTGCAGCTTCAGGCTAAGCTTTGCCTGTGCGTCCTGCTCTTTCATAAGCACACTCTCCTATTCTTCTTTGTCTTCTTCTCCAAAAACGTTCCAAAACGTCCGAACCGGCAGCGCAAACCCACCGCTGCCAGTTCGCTTCTTCTTCATGTTCAGCCAGCTTGTATCCCGGCTGCAATCCAACCACTTTATCTAGTATATTATTTCACATTAGGGCGTTTTTTACAAGACTTTTCGCTTAACTTTGGCGTGTTTTCCGTTTTATACAAAGATTACGCCCCGGTTTTGCTACTTTTTACAATGTTTTTTGTGCTTGTCGCCAAACAGACCGACTTTTTGCCCTCTTCTTTTGCATCCAAGCGCAAACTGTGCTACAATAGAGCTGAAAAACAACACATCTACACCGGAAAGGACCGTATCTCTCATGGCACGAAGCGATGGCTACAACACCCGCACCCGGCAGCTCATCTTGGATTACCTCATCAACAACCGCCAGCACGCAGTAAGCGCCTCCAACATTCTGGAGCATCTGGAGGAGCAGGGCGCAAGCCCCAATCCCACCACCGTGTACCGCTATCTGGATAAGCTTGCGGGCGAGCAGCGCATTATGAAATATGTGGCCGACAAGGGCGAACGGGCAGTGTTCCAGTATGTGGACGAGGGTCGCCACTGCCGGGAGCACCTGCACCTCAAGTGCGTGCAGTGCGGACGCATCTATCATCTGGACTGCCATTTTATGGACGAGGTGCGCGCCCACCTGATGGCAGAGCATGGCTTTACCCTGCAATGCGAGGGCAGCGTGCTGTACGGGCTGTGCCGTCATTGCGCGCAGAACGCGGCACCGTCCGCAGCAGAAGAACAGTCTGCAAAAAAATGCGCCTGCTGTGTTGACACAGACAAAAACCCGTGATACAATGCAGACAATAAAAGCGTTGACCGGGAAAAGTAAGGTTTCACCCTTTTCTTACAGAGAGTGCGGGATGCTGGAAACCGCGCAGAAAACGAGACCCGAAGAACACCCGTGAGCCGCTCCCTGAACCTGCGTGCGCAGCAGTAGGGGCAGACGTGCGCCGCTCGTTATCGCGGCAGTGCTTTCAACGGGGAGAGCGCACAAAAGTGACCGGCGTATTGCGTATGCCGGTAATTTAGGTGGCACCACGGATACGGCAGCATATTCGTCCTAGGACTATGGGATGAATGTGCTGCCGTATTTTTATTTTTATCGTTTTTACAAGAGGGGTAAGAAGTATGTGTTGTGTTATGGGTTATACGGGGCACGATTTGAGTGCCGAAAAATTCAAAGAGTATCTGCTGCGCACCGTGGACCGCGGGCCGGACGACCAGCGGGTGGTGGAGGGTCCCTACGGCCTGATGGGCTTTGGGCGGCTTGCCATCATGGGACTGACCCCGGAGGGGATGCAGCCCTTTTACCGGGGCGCTGACTGCGTGGTGTGCAACGGCGAGCTGTACGGCTTCCGGTTCGAAAAGGAGATCTTAAAGCGCCGGGGCTACAAGTTCTGCTCCGACTGCGACTGCGAGATCCTGCTGCCGCTGTACTACGAGTACGGGCTGGATATGTTCCGCCACATGGACGCCGAGTTTGCGCTGATCCTGTACGATTCCCGCAAGGATCGGCTCATTGCCGCCCGCGACCCCATCGGCATCCGTCCGCTGTTCTACGGCTACTCCAAGTCCAGCCACAAGATCGCCTTCTCCTCCGAGATGCGCAACCTCATCGGCTGGTGCGATGACATCCGTCCCTTCCCCATCGGCAGCTACTACTGCGACGGCCGCTTTGTACGCTACGAGGACATTGCCGATGTGCCCGCCCCCATGCAGGACGATATGCCCACCATCCTGCAGAACATCCGCGAGAAGCTGATCGCTGGTGTGGAAAAGCGGCTGGATGCCGATGCACCCGTGGGCTTTCTGCTTTCCGGCGGGCTCGACTCCTCCTTGGTGTGCTCCATTGCCGCCAAGAAGCTGGGTAAGCCCATCCGCACCTTTGCCATCGGCATGGACACCGATGCCATCGACCTGAAATACGCCCGCCAGACTGCGGACTATCTGGGCAGCGAGCACCACGAGATCATCATCAACCGCGAGATGGTGCTCAGCAGCTTGGAGGAGGTCATCCGGCTGCTGGGTACATGGGATATCACCACCATCCGCGCCAGCATGGGAATGTACCTGCTGTGCAAGGCCATCCATGAGCAGACCGATGTGCGTGTGCTGCTGACCGGCGAGATCTCCGACGAGCTGTTCGGCTACAAGTACACCGACTACGCCCCCACCGCCGATGCCTTCCAGCAGGAGAGCCAGAAGCGCATCCGTGAGCTGTATATGTACGATGTGCTGCGGGCAGACCGCTGCATCTCCTCCAACAGCATCGAGGCGCGCGTGCCCTTTGGCGACTTGGATTTTGTGCGCTACGTCATGGCCATCGACCCGGAAAAGAAGCTGAACCGCTACGGCAAGGGCAAGTACCTGCTGCGCAAAGCCTTTGAGGGCGACTGGCTGCCGCCGGAGATCCTGTGGCGCGAAAAGGCTGCTTTCTCGGACGCCGTAGGCCACAGCATGGTGGACGACATCAAGGAGTACGCCGAGAGCCTGTACACCGACGAGGAGTTCCAGATGCGCCGGGCAAACTACTCGGCACATTGTATGCCCTTTACCAAGGAGAGCTTGTTCTACCGCGAAATTTTTGAGAAGTACTACCACGACCAGAGCCGCACCATCGTGGGCTTCTGGATGCCCAACAAGGCATGGCCGGGCTGCAACGTTAACGACCCCTCTGCCCGCGTGCTGGCAAACTATGGTGCTTCCGGCGTGTAACGCCAGACCGTTTTATACAGCGGAAGGAATATTCTATCTTTTATAAACCGGGAAGATCTGCGGATTTTTCCGGTTTACTTTTTCGCGAGAGGGTTCAGCCTGCTGAGAGCAACAAAAATCTGCCCCGCAGCGCGACTGTTTCCGCAGGAAACGAGCGCGGCAACTGCCGTTTGCCATCACGACTCCTCCCGTGAAAATGGAATACCGGAGCGTCCGCAGACGCTCCGGTATTCTGGAATTATAAATCGTTGTTCAGCCTGTGGGCTTACGGGAACGGTACTTCCCGCACATCATCGGGGTCCAGCCCGGCCTTGCGCTGCTCTTCAAATACGGCGGCGATCAGCTCGTCCAAGTCCTCCAAGTGGGTCAGGGTGCAGCAGTAGCGGCGCAGGGCGGCTGCGCCCTTCAGCCCCTTCATGTAGTGCATGGTCTGGGCGCGTGCCTGCGGCATGGCCACAAACTCGCCCTTCTGCTCCACCATCTCCTCCACCTGACGGCGCAGCGCGTTCATCCGTGCCTGCAGGTTCGGCTCCTTGGGGGCGGGCAGGCCCTCCAGCGCGGCGTTCACCCGCTCAAAAAGCCACGGGTCGCCCAGTGCGCCCCGGGCGATCATCACGCCGTCGCAGTTTGTCTCCCGCACCATGCGCAGCGCGTCCTCGGCGCAGTGGATATCGCCGTTGCCCAGCACCGGCACTTTTACCGCATCCTTTACCCGGGCGATGATCTCCGGGTCGATGCCGGGGGTGTACATCTGCTCCCGGGTACGGGCGTGCACCGCAATGAGGGCCGCACCGGCCTGCTCACAGGCCTTGGCACACTCCACTGCAGTGATGTGGTCGGCATCCCAGCCCTTGCGCATTTTTACGGTGACCGGGCGCTTGGTGTGCGCCACTACCTGCTCCACGATGCGCCCGCAGCGGTCGGGGTCCAGCATCAGCTTGCTGCCCGCCCCGCCGGAAACGATCTTAGGGGCAGGGCAGCCCATGTTGATGTCCACAAAGTCAAATTCGTACTGCTCGATGGCGGCGGTGGCTTCGCCCATGATCTCCGGCACCTCGCCAAAGATCTGCACCCCATAGGGTGCGCCGTTGGGCTCTGCTTTCAGCAGACTGACGGTCTTATGGTCGCCGTACACCAGCGCCCGGCTGGACACCATCTCGCTGACCGTAAAGCCCGCGCCGTGCTGTGCCATCAGGCGGCGGCAGGGGGCATCCGTAAAGCCCGCCATAGGGCCGAACACCGCCCGGTGGGGCAGGGTGATATTGCCGATCTTCAAAGGTTCCATGGGTTCTCCTTGTATCTGTTTTGGGGTAGACGATTTGGAATGCCCTCCGTTTCACTTTGGGCATATTCAGCGAAAAAAATTATTTTTAATTTCGCGTTTGTCGCGCTCTGCGGAGCGTTCCAAACGCATTTTCACGGGAGGGGTTATTTCTCTCTATACACCGTAAAAAGGGGCTGTTGCGCCAAATGCTGTGCAACAGCCCCTGTGGTTTTATGTTACATCTTCTCAGGCACGTTGATCTTGAACATGGTGAGCACGTTGAAGATGGCGTTCTTCACGCCGATGCACAGGGCAAGGCGTGCCTGCTGCACGGCGGGGTCTGCGCCCTGAATGCGGCAGTTGCCATAGAAGCGGTGGAAGGCGCTGGCCAGATCGATGACAAAGCGGTTGATGCGGCTGGGGTCGTACTTCTCGGCAGCCATCACGATCTCCTGCGGGAAGGCGGCCAGCATACGGATCAGATCCATCTCGGAGGGCTCAGTGAGCAGAGTGGCGTCGATGTGCTCTGCACCGGCAAACTGCACGCCCTCGCTCTCCATCTTCTTCAGGATGGAGCAGATGCGGGCATGGGCGTACTGCACATAGTACACGGGGTTGTCGTTGTCGGTCTTGACGGCCTGATCCAGATCAAAGTCGATGCCGCTGCCGGCATCGTGCATATTGAACAGGAAGCGTGCGCTGTCGATGGGCACCTCTTCCAGCAGGTCGGTCAGGGTGATGGCATTGCCGGTACGCTTGGACATACGGACAGGCTGGCCGTCCCGCATCAGGTTGACCATCTGCATCAGCACAACATCCAGATCCTCGCCGTTCAGGCCGATGGCGTCCATCGCGCCCTTCATGCGTGCCACATGGCCGTGGTGGTCTGCGCCCCACACATCGATGGCTTTGGCAAAGCCGCGGGTTGCCAGCTTGTTGTAGTGGTAGGCGATATCGGCGGCAAAGTAGGTGGGGATGCCGTTGGCACGGACCAGCACTTCGTCCTTGGCTTCCTCCTCGGTGCCGTCCTCGGTCTTTTTCTTGTTCACGGTGCCGTACTTGGCAGCGTACTGGGCGCTGCGGTACATGATGGCACCGTCCTCGGCCTTGTAGCAGGCACCCAGTTCCAGCAGCTTGTCCACCACAGCCAGAACTGCGCCGGACTCGTGCAGGGTGCTCTCGTGGAACCAGACATCGTAATCAATGCGGTACTTGCCGAGGTCACGCTTCAGGGCAGCGATGTTCTTGGGCAGGGCGTAGGCCACCAGTGCGTCCTTGAGGGCGGCAAAGGCCTCGCTCTCGAACAGAGCTTCCTCGTCCATCCCGGAGCAGGCGGCAACGTACTTGTCGCCGTTCAGCTGGGCAAACTCACCGGCCAGCACCCTGATGTCGCCGCCCTGATAGCACTCCTTGGGCAGGGGATAGGCTTCCTCGCCGCAGAACTGCTGCAGGTAGCGCACCGCCAGACTTTTGCCGAACTTCTGGATCTGGTTGCCGGCATCGTTGATATAGAACTCGCGGGTCACATCGTAGCCGGACCAGTCCAGCACAGCGGCCAGACAGTCGCCCAGAGCGCCGCCGCGGGCGTTGCCCATGTGCATGGGGCCGGTGGGGTTGGCAGAAACGAACTCCACGTTGTACTTTGCGCCCTTGCCGTGGTCGGTGCGGCCATACTCCTTGTTGGCGCAGGCACCCAGCACCACGCCGGCCCAGAAGCTCTGGGACAGGAACAGGTTGATGAAGCCGGGACCGGCAACCTCAACTTTGGAGAACACGCTGTTCTCGATGGAGGGCAAATGTGCCAGCAGGGCATCTGCGATCATCTTGGGCGCCTTGCGCCAGGTGCGTGCACCCGCCATGGCGATGTTGGAGGCGATGTCGCCGTTCTTCACATCGGCGGGGATCTCCACGATGAAGGCGGGCAGCTCGGCTTCCGGCAGAGCGCCATCGGCCATAGCGGCCTTGGCGGCGGCGGTCAGCAGAGCGCGTGCCTCGTCCAGCGCAGCCTGCCGGGGGTTGTAGTTCTGGTAGGTCTTTTCAAAATCAGTCATGGGTCGGATTCCTTTCACAGTCTCAGGGAACTTCATCAATTCACATGGGTCACGGTAACTTCCAGACGGTTGCGGCTTACCAGCTCGGCGCTGTCGGCATCCAGCAGGTAGGCAAACCGGGCGGTGCCGCCCTTTTCGGTCAGCTGACAGTCGATCTCGTCCGCGGTCACGCCCAAGGTCATGGAGCCGAAGCCGGTCTCGTAGTGGCACAGGTTGCGGCGGCCTTTTTCGATCAGCAGCTGGGTGCCGGCCCCGCCGCCCTTGCCGAACCGCAGCATCGCTACCCGGCTGCCGTCTGCGGCGATCTTCAGGGTGGTGGTGCAGCCCTCGTAGCCGGTGGTCTCGGTCTCGCGGTAGGTCACATAGTAGCTGCCGCCCTTCAGCACAAAACTGCCCCGGGTCATCAGCTCCACAAACTCTTCTTTTTCTTCCTCCGCAGCCGGTTCGTCCAGCCGCTGCTCAATGCGGCTTTTGATGCGGATGATATAGTCTTCCTTCAGTGGCTTGCTCACGTTGTATTTCCTTATCAATATTTATCAATGGCGATCTGTTCCACCGGGCCGCCTTTGTACTCACCCAGAAACAGGTCTGCCGTCTGCACAAAGCTGTCCGGCACATCGCTGACGTAAAAGTGCGCCTGCCCGTTCTCGTGGCTGGCGCGCAGTCCGCGCTCGGCAAGCATCCGCTCCAGGTGATGGGCGGCGGTCATGGCGGGGTCCACCAGCGTGACGCCCGGGCCCATAAACTCCCCGATCATGCTTTTCAGCAGCGGGTAGTGGGTGCAGCCCAAGATCAGGGTGTCCACCCCGGCTTCGCGCACCTCGGTCAGGTACTGGGCAATGACCAGCTTTGTGACCTGCTGCTTTCCGGCTTCGCTGTGATCCACATACCCGGCCTCCACCAGCGGTACGAACAGCGGGCAGGGGCGGGCGGTGATCTCCACCCCGGGCACCAGCTGCCGCAGCAGCTTTTCGTAGCTGCGGGAGCGGATGGTGGCGGCTGTGCCAATGACGCCGATGCGGCGGTTGCGGGTGACGAAAGCAGCTTCCCGCGCGGCGGCGTCCACTACGCCAAGGTAGGGCACCGGCAGCTGGGCTGCTTCCGCAGCCGGGTAGGTGCTGCTCACCGTGCCGCAGGCCGCCATGATGCACTTGACGTTTTTGGAAAGCAGAAAGGCCACGTCCTGCCGGGCGTACTGCAGAATGGTCTCCGGGCTGCGGCTGCCGTAGGGCACCCGGCCGGTATCGCCGAAGTAGATGATATCCTCATGGGGCAGGCGCTTGCGCAGCTCCCGCACACCGGTCAGGCCGCCCAGACCGCTGTCGAACACACCGATGGGGCGATTATCCATGCTGCTTTTCCGTCCTTTCCACCGCCAGTGCGATCAGGCGGTCGATGAGCTGCGGCACCGGCAGACCCTCGTGCTCCATGAGCTTGGGGTACATACTGATAGCGGTAAAGCCGGGGAAGGTGTTGATCTCGTTGATGAGCACCCGGCCGGTGTTCTTTTCCACAAAGAAATCGCACCGTGCCAGACCTTCGCAGTTCAGTGCGGTGTAGGCCATGGCGGCGTAGGTCTTTACCTCGTCCAGCTTGGCTTCCGGCAGATGTGCCGGGATGACGGTCTGGCTCACGCCGTTCTTGTACTTGTCATCATAGGTGTAGAACTCTGCACCGGCAAGGATCTCACCGGGACGGGTGGCAACAGCGGGGTCGGAGCCGATGACGGCGCACTCCACTTCCTGTCCGTCCACAAAGGCTTCAAATACCACCTTGCGGTCGTTTTCCAGCGCAAGGGCGATGGCAGCCTTCAGCTCCTCCTGACTGGACACCTTGGAGATGCCCACACTGGAGCCTGCGTTGGCGGGCTTGACGAATACCGGCCAGCCCAGCTTTTCTTCAACGCCGGCGCACACGCCCTCCAGATCCTTCTCGATCTCCCAGCGGTTGGCAGCCACCCACTTGGTGTGGGGCACACCGTTGGCTTCAAACAGGGCGTTGGCCACAGCTTTGTCCATGCACACGGAGCTTGCCAGCACGCCGCAGCCCACATAGGCGATGCCTGCCAGCTCCAGCAGGCCCTGCACGGTGCCGTCCTCGCCCCACAGGCCGTGGAGCACCGGGATCACCACGTCAAGGTGCATCTTTTCCACCCGGCCGTCCGGGGTGAACAGGATCATGCCGTGGTCGGCGCGGTCCGGGCTGATCACGCAGGGCATATTGCCGGGCAGCTCTTCCCAGCTGCCATCGGCCATCTGCTCCGCCGTGGCCTCGGTGTAGAGCCAGCGGCCCTCCTTGGTGATGCCCACGGTGAGCACCTCGTATTTGCTGCGGTCGATGTTGCGGACAAAGTTGCCCACAGAGACACAGCTGACCTCATGTTCGCTGGACATACCGCCAAACAACAGAGCCACGCACATTTTATTTGCAGACTGCATGATATCTCACTCCTATTTATAAAGCCCCGGTAAAGGGGCGGCTTCAAACCGGTAAAATGCCGTTTCGATTCATTATACAATATCTACGCCCGCGATGCAAGCAGAATGCAAAAAAGCTGCCTTGGGATAAAAAGACGTCGGCTGCAAAAAAAAGTTTCTCAAAATCGCTTTTTTCTGCTTGACGGATTGAAAAACGCGTGGTACAATGATATCACCTCTTTTGCGGGGTTATTAAGTGCGCCTGTTTTTACAGCTGCCACCCGCACCCGAGGGAGGTTCAAAACAACCGTTATAATGGAGGTGTCAACAAATGACCGTTAAAATCACTCTGGCCTGCACCGAGTGCAAGCAGCGCAACTACAACACCACGAAGAACAAGAAGAACAACCCCGATCGTCTCGAGATGAAGAAGTATTGCCGTTTCTGCAAGAAGCACACCGTTCATCGCGAAACCAAGTAAAAGAAAGGCGGAGCATAATGGCAGACAAAACCGAGAAAAAGCCGGGCTTTGTGGCCAAAGCTAAAGCCGCTGTGAAGGGCTTCTGCGCACGGGTCGCAAAGTTCTTCCGCGATACCAAGAGCGAGCTGAAGAAGGTGGTCTGGCCGTCCAAGCAGGACGTCAAGACCAACACCATCGTCGTGCTTGTGACCGTCGCGATCGCAGCGGTTGTGATGATCCTGCTGGATGCCATCTTTGGTGGTATTCTGGGCCTGATCATCGGCGCCTGAGAATCATCTTGAAACGGAGGGTCAACCAAAATGGAAGAATCAACCAAGCTGGTAGATGAGTCCACTGAGGCTCTTTGGTATGTTGTGCATACCTATTCCGGTTACGAGAACAAGGTCGCCAACGACCTGCAGACCATGGTGGAGAACCGTCACCTGCAGGAGCTGATCTGCGACATCAAGGTTCCCGTCGAGATGGTTCCTGAGATCGACAAGAACGGTAAGCAGAAGATGGTGGAGCACAAGCTGTTCCCCGGCTACGTTCTGGTCAAAATGGTGATGAACGACGATACCTGGTATGTGGTGCGCAATACGCGCGGCTGCACCGGCTTCGTCGGCCCCGCCTCCAAGCCCGTTCCGCTGACCGCTGAGGAAGTGGAGAAGATGGGCGTGGAGAAGGCTGCACCGCTGAGCGTCGATTTTGCTGTCGGCGATACCGTGCAGATCACCGCCGGTCCTCTGGAAGGCTTTATGGGCCTTGTGGAAGAGATCGACACCGAGAGCTTCAAGGTAAAGCTCAAGGTCAATATGTTCGGCCGCGAGACCCCCGCAGAGGTGGAGATCGGTCAGGTCGAGCTGCCGTAACCAACCGGCAAGTTCCGTTTACCAAGGTAAGACCGCAGTGCGGTTCTTATAGAGCGTGTGCAGCGTGCACGCGCTCGTGGGAGGCGCAGAGACACTGCGCCGCAACTCACCACAGATTTTTGGAGGTGCATTTATCATGGCACAGAAAGTTACTGGCTACATTAAGCTGCAGATCGAGGCCGGCAAGGCGACTCCGGCTCCCCCTGTTGGCCCTGCTCTGGGTCAGAAGGGCGTCAACATCATGGCGTTCACCAAGGAGTTCAACGAGCGTACCAAGAACCAGATGGGTTATGTGATCCCCGTCGTCATCACCGTGTACGCTGACCGCTCCTTCAGCTTCATCACCAAGACTCCTCCGGCAGCTGTTCTGATCAAGAAGGCCGCTGGCATCAACACCGCTTCCGGCAAGCCCAACAAGGAAAAGGTCGCTTCTCTGACCGCCGCTCAGGTGGAAGAGATCGCCAAGACCAAGATGCCCGACCTGAACGCTGCTTCTCTGGAAGCTGCATGCAGCATGGTCCGCGGCACCTGCCGTTCCATGGGCGTCACCGTCGAGGGCTGAGACATAAACAGTGGGAGGGCATAACACTGCCCGCATGACCACACAGGAGGATATACAATGAAACATGGCAAGCACTATGTCGACGCTGCAAAGCTGGTCGATTCTACTAAGGCATATGATGTGAACGAGGCTCTGGAGCTGGCTTGCAAGACCGCTTCTGCCAAGTTCGACGAGACTGTTGAGCTGCACGTCCGTCTGGGCGTTGACGGCCGTCACGCTGACCAGCAGGTCCGCGGCGCTGTCGTTCTGCCCAACGGCACCGGCAAGACCGTCCGCGTCTGCGCTATTGCTAAGGGCCCCGCAGCTGCTGCTGCCGAGGCTGCTGGCGCTGATATCGTTGGCGATGACGAGCTGATCGCAAAGATCGCCGGCGGCTTCATGGATTTTGACGTCGTCGTGACCACCCCCGATATGATGGGCCGCGTTGGCCGTCTGGGTAAGGTTCTGGGCCCCCGCGGCCTGATGCCCAACCCCAAGGCCGGCACTGTGGCTCCCGATCTGGGCAAGGCTGTCAGCGAGGCTAAGGCTGGTAAGATCGAGTACCGTCTGGACAAGCAGAACATCATCCATGTGCCCGTGGGCAAGGCTTCTTTCGGTGCAGAGAAGCTGTACACCAACCTGGACACTGTGATGGAGGCTATTGCCAAGGCAAAGCCCGCTGCAGCAAAGGGTACCTACTTCAAGAGCGCTACCATCGCCACCACCATGGGCCCTGGCATCCGTCTGAACACCCTGAAGTACGGTGTCTAATTTGAATTTCTGATGTTTTTCTGCCGTTCTGCGGAATGGCAGAAAAATTTTGTCGGAAATTGAAAAAAGTACTTGACAACGCCGCACGTTTGCGGTATTATAATCATGCTGTTTTTAAGACAGCAGGCGCTGGAGTCCAGTGTAAAGTTTGACCGCCTGCCGAGAAACGTGCGTAAAGTTGCTTTATGCCTCTCTCTCGGCGCAGTGCGCGGGAGAGAGGCTTTTTTCATTGCTCCGGCTTTCGATACAAGTTTTTGAAACGAGGTGAAACCGAATGCCCAGTGCAAAGATTCTTTCTGAAAAGCAGGCTTACGTCGCTGATCTGAAGGCAAAGTTTGAGAGTGCGGTTTCCGGCTGCGTCGTCGCTTACGGCGGCATTAACGTCGAGAACGACACCAAGCTCCGTAAGGAGCTGCGTGAGGCAGGCGTTGATTACATGGTCGTGAAGAACACCATGCTGCGTCTGGCAGTTAAGGGTACCGCTCTGGAGGGTCTGGCTGAGAACTTCAAGGGCGACACCGCTGTCGCTTTTGCTCACGAAGAGGATCCCATGGCTGCTGCCCGCATCCTGTGCAAGTATCAGGATGGCGATAAGTCCAAGAAGTTCGTCGTGAAGGCTGGCTTCATGGAAGGCAAGGCTATGAACGCCGCCGAGACCAACGCCATCGCAAAGCTGCCCAACCGCGAAGGTATGCTGTCCATGTTTGCAGGCGCCCTCACCAGCACCCTGTCTGGTCTGGCCGTTGCAATGCAGGCTTATGCCGACAAGCAGGAGGAGCCCGCTGCCTAATGGCTGCGTGACCGCCGCTTAACAAAAAACTGAAACAAACTAAAACCATTGATATTGGAGGGTTATTACCATGGCTTCTGAGAAGATTACTGCCATCATCGAGTCCGTCAAGGGCCTGACCGTTCTGGAGCTGAAGGAACTGATCGACACCTACTGCGAGGAGTTCGGTGTTTCTGCTGTTGCTGCTGCTGCTCCCGCTGCTGCTGGCGCTGCTGCTGCCGCTGAGGAAGAGAAGACCGAGTTCGACGTCATCCTGGCTGAGGCTGGCGCTACCAAGATGCAGGTCATCAAGGTCGTTAAGGAAATCACCGGTCTGGGCCTGAAGGAGGCTAAGGCTATCGTTGATGGCGCTCCCAAGGCTGTCAAGGAGAAGGTCTCCCAGGCTGAGGCTGACGACATCAAGAAGAAGCTGGAAGAGGCTGGCGCTAAGGTTGAGGTTAAGTAATTTAACCCCTTCTCTTACCGTTCTTTCTTGAACATCAAGAGGTCTGCACCGCAAGGTGCAGGCTTCTTTTTTATCTCGTGAAAATGCAATCCCGGAAAGTCCGCAGACTTTCCGGGATTGCTCAATAAAAATATTTTTCCGCTGAATATGCCCAAAGCAAAGCGGAGGACATTCCCGATCGTCCTCTTATCAAAAAAGGCTGCCGCACAAACCTGTGCAGCAGCCTTTCGTGTTATTCTTCCGGTGCAGCCTTGCACTCCTCCACATAGGCTGCGATCTTGTCGATCTGGATCTGTGCCACGGCACGGCCGGTCTCGTAAACGCGGCGCAGCTGGGCGGGGTCGCGCTCCATAGAGGGAATCTCCAGCGGGATGGGCGGGCGGATGACGAATGCCCGGCCGGACTGCTCCAGCATGGAAATATAGGCCAGCGTCTCATTATAGCGCTGGTGCCGGTCTGCCACGGCCTCCACAAAAGCGGGATAGCGCACATACCTTGCCCGGATAAGGGGCAGCATCTTGTTTTTCTGCTTTACAAAACCCTTGGGCTGGGTCAGGATGATCAGATTGCGCTTGTAGCCGATGGACTCGAAAAAGCGCACGGGAATAGAATCCGCAACACCGCCGTCCAGCAGCTGACAGTGGCCGATCTTTACGATTTTTGCCGCCAGCGGCATGGATGCCGATGCCTGCATCCACCGGATATCCTCGGCGTCGCCGGTGCGGCACTTGTGGTAGATGGGCTCACCGGTACGCACATCGGTGCACACCACAAAAAAGTCCATGGGGTTCTCCCGGAAAGCCTTGGTGTCAAAAGGGTCCAGCTTTTCCGGCACGGTATGGTAGCAGAACTGCTCGCTGTACAGGTTGCCGGTGCGCAGCAGATTGCCAAAGCCGGCGTAGCGCTTGTCATTGCAGTATTCCGTGTTGTAGCGGATGGTGCGCCCGATCTGGTGCGACTTGTAGTTGCAGCCGAACACTGCCCCCGCCGACACACCAATGGCACCGTCCAACTGGATGTTATGCTCCATCAGCACATCCAGTACGCCAGCGGTGAACATTCCACGCATGGCGCCGCCTTCCAGCACAAGTCCTGTTTTCATACCATTTTCCTCCTCGTCCGGTCAAAAATCCCGGATATTACCCTTCTCCTACAAGAATAGTATACTCGAAAACCGCGAAAGAACAAGGGAGGATAAGCCAAAAATGACCCGACAACCTCGCGAAGTTTCGGTATTTTTGGACAAGGTCATACTTTTAGAAAAAACGAAGAGGTTTGGTGCCGTATTTTTACGAATTTTGGCAAGAAAACCCCTTGTCAAAGCGGGATGCTTCCGGTATACTAGGTGAAACATTATATGATGGGCGCGTGTGGCGCGCGCCCGGGAATGGAAAACAGGCGGGCGCTTTTCGCGGCGGGCGAGCCGGAGACAGAAAACGCACCTGCAAGGGTTGGAGGATATACTTTATGAAGATGCTGGAAGATCGTATCCGCAAGGACGGCATTGTGCGCGAAGGCAACGTGCTCAAGGTGGACAGCTTTATCAACCACCAGATGGACATCCCGCTGTTCCGCGAGATGGCACGGGAGTGGAAGCGCCTGTTTGCGGGCAAGCCCATCAACAAGGTGCTCACCATCGAAGCCAGCGGCATCGGCATTGCGGCTGTGGTGGCCAGCGAGCTGAACGTGCCGGTGGTGTTTGCAAAAAAATCCATGAGCATCAATCTGGACTACGATAATTACAAGACTCAGATCCAGTCCTTCACCCACAAAAAGATCTACAACGTCATCGTCTCTAAAAAGTTCCTCACCCCGGAGGATCATGTGCTGATCATCGACGATTTTCTGGCCAACGGCTGCGCCCTGATGGGTCTGCTGGAACTGGCCGAGGAAGCCGGTGCCACCGTAGAGGGCATCGGCATCGCCGTGGAAAAGGGCTTCCAGCAGGGCGGCGAGCTGATCCGCAGCAAGGGCATCCAGCTGGAGAGCCTTGCCATTGTGGAGTCTATGAACAGCGAGACCGGCGAGATCGTCTTCCGCGAGCAGCCGCAGCAGAATTAAATCAACTGTCCATCAGACCGCTTCGGCGGTCTTTTTTGCTGCCCGTTTTCAGGCCCCGTCAAAACTGTCGCCGTCAGCGGGGAGGTCGGCAGCGGTCTCTGCTGTGGAGGCAGCCGGGGCTTCCATGGTGCGGGGCACGCCCCTGTACACCAGCGTCTGCTCCAGCACTTCGGCGCAGACCGGTGCTGAAAGACTGCCGCCGGCGGTGGTCCAGCTGTGTGGCTCATCCAGACAGACCAGACACAAAAACTGCGGATCATCAATGGGCGCTACCGCCACAAAGCTGGCGATGCGGGCTTTCTCGTCGGCGCTGTCCAGCTTCTGGCTGGTGCCGCTCTTGCCGCCCACCCGGTAGCCCGCGATCTGTGCGTTGCGTCCGCCGCCGTACAGCACCACCGCCTCCATCATCTCCCGCATGGCGGCGGAGGTGGCGGGCTGGATCACCTGCCGCTTGCACACCGGGGCATTGTGCTGCAAAACGCTGCCGTCCGGCGCTAGGATGTCCGATACCAGATACGGCTGCATCAGACGCCCGCCGTTTACCACCGCGCAGACGGCAGCAGCCATTTCCAGATAGGAAATTTTGCTGCTCTGCCCGAAGGCACAGGACGCCAGCTCTACCGGCCCCATGCGGTCGGCGGTGTAGTACAGGCTCTTTTTCGGCTCGGCGGGCAGGTCGATGCCGGTGGGCTCCCGTAGGCCGAAAGCGGCAAAATAATCGCAGAAAGCCTGCTTGCCCAGCCGCGCCCCGATCTGGATGAAGCTCTGATTGCAGGAGTTTTCCAGCGCCTGTGTCACGGTCTGGCTGCCGTGGCGTTTGTGGTTGGCGCAGTGGAAACGCGTGCCTGCCACCGAGATGGAGTCTCCGCAGTAAAAGGTGGAGTGCCGGGTGATGGCACCGGCGTCCAGCGCCGCCGCGCAGGTGATGAGTTTGAACACACTGCCCGGCTCGTATAAGTCGCTTACCGCCTTGTTGCGCCACTGGGTCTGCTGTGCCAGCTGCAGGGCGGCGGCGCGCTCTTTGCCGGAAAGAGCGTCCACGGCGGCGCGTGCGGCTTTGTCGGCGATCACCCGGGGCTGGTTGGGGTCGTAGGCCGGGGTGGTGGCCATGGCCAGCACTGCCCCGGTGTTCACCTCCATCACGATGCCCACGCTGCGGGCGGCTACATGATGCTCCTGCACCGCATAATTCAACGCATTTTCAAGGTAATGTTGAATATTTGCATCGATGGTCAGCCGCAGCCCGCTGCCCTCCACGGGCGTAAGTTCCGTCTCGTAGCTCTGCGCCAGCGTGTAGCCCCAAGCATTCACCGCAGTCAGCACCACCCCATTCTGCCCGGTAAGGGTGTCGTTATATTTCAGCTCCAGCCCGCTGACCCCGGCGTTGTCCACGTTGGTGAACCCCAGCACCGAGGCCAAAAACTCCCCCTGCGGGTACCAGCGCTTGGAATCCTGATTGATGCGCACGCCGGTAATGCCGTTTTCCGCGCAGAAATCCCGCACTGCATCAGCAGTTTCCCGCTCCACCCGGTAGCGCAAAAGGCAGTCGTTCGCGCGCCGGTCGCTGAACTTTTCCAGCAGTTTTGTTTCGTCCAATTCCAGTATCTCGGCAAGCCCTTTGGCGGCGAGGGCAAGTTTATCTTCCGGCATCTCCCGGGGGCTGGCGCGCAGGGTCCAGCAGCTGCTGTTGGCGGCCAGCAGCGCGCCGTCCGCACTGTAGATGCGGCCCCGGTCGGCGGGCACCACGGTGTCCCGCAATTGCTGGCCCAGCGCACGGCTGGTGTACCAGCTGCCCGTAAATAATTGCAGATATGCCAGCCGTGCGGCCAGCCCTGCAAAGCAGACGCAGCACAACAGGGCGGCCACCAGCCGTGCCCGGGCACGGAATGCCCGTTCCGGCAGGGTGCGCAAGGGGCGCGGCTCCGGTTTTGGCATGGCAGGCACCTCCTTCTCTGGGCAAGTGTATGCGCCGGTGTGCCGGGGATATGACTAACCGGCACCGCCGCCGCGTACAATAAGGGAACGGAGGTGATGCAGATGCCAAAAGCCGCAGCCCAC
>OMAD01000284.1_pt1 | contig 19612 bp, 16 predicted proteins | sample 1644581 | NCBI WGS metagenome assembly OMAD01 (sample SAMEA103958120, study PRJEB25191) | human gut metagenome | biome: human-associated habitat [ENVO:00009003]; feature: intestine environment [ENVO:2100002]; material: feces | place: Germany | collected 2013/2015 | reverse complement strand
GGAAAAGACACTTACAAATGTAGGTGTCTTTTTTTCATATGCTGGGGCTTCCTATTTGCATGCATAAATTTGAAGGGAGTAGGACGTGTGAAGGATCTGTACCCGTAGTGAGGCAAGCGGTGAACTTTTTTTTTTACGATTTGAGTTATCTCGGCAAGCGAGCATCTTCTGTCCGGCTTTGCTGACTACCTCCTTATAAAGAAGAAGGCTTTCTGCTTACGCTTTTGCTTCATAAGGTATTTATTGTGAACCGGTTTTATAAAAGGTATGACGGAGGATAGAGGAAAGTATTGAATACTAAATTTTAACTCAAACTTTTATGGGCACTGGGGAATGCGATAAAACCTATATGTTTGCAAAAGAAGATAAATTTGGGATAAGATAAAGAAAAAAGGATACGGCCAGACAGTATCGCAATATCTTTTTATTTTTTACAGTTATCTGCCGTATAGGCAGTTTAGAAACAAAATGCAGACATCCAGGGGCACAACGAATGGTTATCTGCCGTATAGGCAGTTTAGAAATTTTGATGTGTTTGTGGATCCGGAATGCAAAGGTTATCTGCCGTATAGGCAGTTTAGAAAAATTGGCGCTTCTACTTGATACGTTTTGGCTTGTTATCTGCCGTATAGGCAGTTTAGAAATGCATCACAAAGATACGACAGCGCGTTATTTTGTTATCTGCCGTATAGGCAGTTTAGAAAATAGAGAATGACTCCATTAATTTTATCAAATCGTTATCTGCCGTATAGGCAGTTTAGAAATTTTATGTCCCTTATTGTCCCCCTTTTATGTCGTTATCTGCCGTATAGACAGGTTATATATTTCATAGTTCTTTTTTTATGGCTGACGTCTGATGGGGGTCGGCTTTTTGTGTTGCGCGGCTGATGTTGCAGGGCGTATGTGGCGAAGTGGAGGGGCTTTTTTGTCAGGGGCCGTTTTTCCTGTGCTATAATTTAGGCATACTTATGTAAAAGAGGTTTATCATATGGATATATATGGACAGTACAAGGATTCTTTAGAGGCGGTCATGCGGATGATGGCGGCTTCCATAGAGCGGTATGCGAAGGCACATAAAGATAATTCGGGGGAGTTGATTTATGAGCATCTGCGTTACCGGCTGAAATCGGAGAAAAGCATGCAGGCGAAGCTGGAAACGCGGGGATTGCCTCTTACCCCTTATTCGGCGCTCTGCGAGGTACGGGATGCCATCGGGTTCCGTGTTGTTTGCTGCTTTATCGACGATATTTACAAAAATATTTCACGAATTAAAAACTTGCCGGAAATCGCCGTGGTGAAAGAAAAGGATTATATACTGGATGTGAAATCAAATGGGTACCGCAGCTACCATATGATCCTGTCGGTTGAGGCGCCGTATGAGGACGTTCGCGGAGATAATCCGGGTCATTTTTTTGTGGAAATACAGCTCCGCACCATCGCTATGGATTCGTGGGCGAGTCTGGAGCATGAAATGAAATATAAGCACCATATCAGGAATGCGCCGCTCATTGAGCAGGAGCTGAAACGCTGTGCTGATGAACTGGCGTCCTGCGATATTTCCATGCAGACGATTCGTAAACTTATCCGTGAAGAAGGTGGAACAGAATGAAAATATTGATAGCAGAAGACGAAAAGGCTATGTCAGACGCCCTTGCGGCGGTGCTGAAACATTTCGGCTACGAGGTGGACGCCGTCTATGACGGGCTCGCCGCTACGGAAAAGGCGAGGGAGAACTCCTACAGTTGTATAATTTTCGATATCATGATGCCGAAAATAGACGGTATTGAAGCGCTGAAACGCATCCGTGACAGCGGTGATATGACGCCGGTCATCATGCTGACCGCCAAATCGGAGGTAGAAGACCGCATCATGGGCCTTGACGCAGGCGCGGACGACTACCTCGCTAAACCGTTCGCCATGGGGGAACTGCTCGCCCGCATCCGTTCCATGACAAGGCGCATGGGCGAATTCACGCCGACTAAGCTGAAAAAAGGCGATGTCGAGCTGGATGTGGCGGAGCAAGAACTTTCCTGCACCAGTTCCGTCCGCCTGTCGAGCAAGGAAACGAAGCTCCTTTCCTACCTTATGATGAACGAAGGGAAAACTATTTCTACCGACGAGCTTTTCCGCTATGTCTGGAGTGATGAAACGGACATGGATATCGGCATCGTCTGGATGTATATTTCCTACCTCAGAGAAAAAATCGAGGCCGTTCATGGAAATATACGGATAGCAGGAGAGAAAAACGGCGACTTCCGCCTCCAGATCATCTCCCGCTGATTGACATACAGAAACAGAAGGTACTCCTATGGATATGATACGCAGGCTCCACCGCAAATTTATATGGATGGCCACCGCATCCGTCGTGGCTATCATCGTCCTTGCCGTCGGACTGATCAATGGCTCCCTCTACGTCAGGGTGCACCATGAAATATCGTCCATCACCGACATCATTTCGCAGAACGGCGGCACTATCCCATCCGACCTCGCGCCGCAGGAGAAAGGACTCTTCGAATTCGGGAACTGGGCGGAAGAAACACCTGAATTCTCCTATCAGGCGAGATATTTCTCCATTCTCTTTGACGCGAACAAAAAGGAAGCGAAGGTCATTAACGTCAACCACATCGCCGCATTCAACGCGAAAGAAGCCTTCAACCTCGCCGTACGGGTTCTCCAGACAGGGAAATCGGAAGATTTCTTCCTTAAAGACAGGGCCTATTACAACTATAAAATCACACAGACCGCCAGCGGTGACACCCTCGTCGTCTTTTTCGACTGTACCCGGGACATCCTCGCCCTCTCTTCCATATTCAGCTACTCCGTGGCGCTCGGTCTCTTCTGCATCATCCTCTTCTTCCTCATCATTACCTTCCTCTCCAGCAAGGTCATCAAGCCCTTCGTGAGAAATATGGAAAACCAGAAACGGTTCATCACAAATGCCAGCCATGAGCTGAAAACACCGGTGGCGATCATTTCGGCGAATACGGAAGCGCTCGAACTCGTCAGCGGAAAGAGCGAATGGACAGGGAATATTATCAAACAGACGAAACGCCTGACGAACCTTATCAACGACCTTGTTGCCCTCGCCCGGGTCGGGGAAATAGAAAAAGAAAACCTGAAACTGGAAGATGTGGATATTTCCCAATTCACGGAAACCATCGCAGGTGACTTCCGACAGGTGGCGGCTGAACGGGGGAAGACGCTCGAAACCCATATACCGCCCGGCGTCCACGTCTGGTCAGAAGAAAAACTCTTCGGACAGATCCTCGGCATCCTTCTGGATAACGCCGTGAAATACTGCGACGAAAAAGGACGCGTGCAAGTGGAAGTCACGACAGAGAAAAAAGAAAAAGGTTTTGCGATAATAATCTCCAACGATTTTGCAGAAGGAGAAGATATAGACTACACGAAGTTTTTCGAACGTTTCTACCGCCACGACATCTCCCACAGCAGCCAGATCAAAGGCTACGGCGTAGGCCTCTCCGTGGCTGCCGACATCGTGCAGATCCTTGACGGAACCATAGACGTATCATGGAAAGAAGGGCGTATTTCCTTCCGCCTTTGCTTCTGAAACAGAAAACGGCACTGAGAGAAACAGTGCCGTTTTTGAGTAAAGGATTGTGGAGTGTTTTGGGGAATGCAATAAAAATGAGGCGTAGCTTAATAATGACAGATTCAATGATCATAATAGAAAATAGCAGCTCGGATAAGCTATGAGTGGATTTGCCCCGATAATGGGTATTCAGGGCTTTGGAATCTAAATAGAGAAACCCTAAAGATTAACTATAAAATTTACACAGATGCTGTCAACGGATATCTTTTATCTGATTTAACAAGTGAACAATTGTCCTGCAAATATGTAAGTGAAGCGGATGTGCTAAATGTTGTGTTGTTCAATAAACGTGCAAAATAGTGGCGTGAGGAAAATCCGGATCTGAAAGAAAAATGAGGGCTTGTGCAAATCTAAATGAGTTATTGGTCCTTGCGAATATGGAAAGCTGTAATGCAGTTTTAATTGGTAAAAAGATTGATTGGAAAGAGCGAATGGTCGTGCTTAGAAAATTGGCAAGAACCTAATTATTTTCTTTGGAGAATTTGAATACTGAAGGAATGAAAAAGTTGAAGGTTTTGGATAATGAAAAGTAAGGATGATCAAAATATTCATGAAGCTGAGCTATAGAAAAATCAGTACGGCAAATGTATCCATATTAAGAACATCTTGTGGTTGCTGTTTATTTTTATCATGGTGTACAATGTAGACAACTGCTGGATAAGCAGCTTAGAAAACTTAATGAATGATTATAATTATCTGCCGCATAGGCAGTTTGAATTTCATAAAAGATTATTTCCATGTCAAATAAATTCCACTTAATAAATAATTATATTTGACATGGTTTTACTTAAGGGGTAAAATGAGAAAAGCAATAACAAAGAAATTAGTAGATTGCTGTCGATCAGAAATGGATGGATGGTGTTAAATTATCTTTATTACTGTAAGGTATTGATGAATATTGCAAAAGAGAACGTATCTGTATTGCAGTAAAAATTCTGCAGGAAAGAATGTGGTGAGGGCTATGATAGAGGATATTGTCAAGTCGGATTTGAAAACGATTCTTCATTCTAAACGGGCGAATCTGTATTATCTTGAAAAGTGCAGGATCATGCAGAAGGATGGACGTATTGTTTATTTGACGGAGACGAAAAAAGAGAACTTGTTTTGGAATATTCCAATTGCCAACACAACAGTAATTCTTTTGGGCAGCGGTACTTCTGTGACACAGGCGGCAATGCGGCTGCTCAGCGGCGCCGGTGTACTTGTTGGTTTCTGCGGTGGTGGGGCTACACCGTTATTTGCCGGTACGGAGGTGGAGTGGCTGAATCCGCAAAGTGAGTACAGGCCGACAGAATATGTGCAGGGGTGGCTGTCTTTTTGGTTTGATGAAAAGAAACGTCTTGCTGTGGCAAAGGAGTTCCAGAAAAATCGCATCCGTTTTTTACAGACAGTCTGGGATAAAGACAATGAATTGGCCGATGAAGGCTTTTTCACCGATGATGCTTTGATAGAAGAAGCGATTTCCGTTTTTAAACACCGTATGGAGGTAGCAGGAAATGTGGCCCATGTATTGGCGGCGGAAGCCGAGTTCACAAAAAAGCTCTACAGGTACGCGGCGCAGAATACAAAGACAGTCGATTTCAGGAGGGAGCGTAATTCTGACCAGCCTGCAAACAGGCTGCTTGACCATGGGAATTATCTGGCGTACGGACTTGCAGCGACGACACTGTGGGTACTTGGTATTCCTCACGGCTTCGCGGTGATGCATGGTAAGACAAGACGAGGCGCTCTTGTTTTTGATGTAGCGGATTTGATCAAGGATGCCATCGTCCTGCCATGGAGCTTTATCTGTGCCATGAGAGGGCAGAACGACAGAGAGTTCAGGCAGATCTGCTTACAGAAGTTTACCGAGCATAAGGCGCTGGATTTTATGTTTGATGAAGTGAAACGGTGCAGCAGACTATATGCAGGCGGTGAACGGTCATGATGGTCATATTTACGAGCAGGAGCGAGAAGAAGGCTATTTATACGGTGCGGAGGATTCTGGATAGTTTTGCAGACAGAATTGGGGATGATACGTGGAAAACAGTCATTACGCAAGAGGGATTGCTGACGGTACAGGTGCTTTTGCGACGGACAGCTACCAAAAGTACAGCAGTGGCATGCCACTGGATCCGCTCTCGGAGCCATAGCGAGCTGGTCTGGATTGTAGGGAAGCGGGATATGTTTAATGAGGAAGGCATCGTACCTGTCCACTCCACACAAAAGGAAATCCTTCACCACGAGTGGGAAAACGACTGGCAATACCTGCCGTTGATAAAAGCGCTGGCAGCAGTGGCGGCGCTACTCCATGACTGGGGAAAGGCATCAGTGTTATTTCAGGAAAAACTGGATAAGGGGACATTGAAAATGGATCCTTTCCGTCATGAATGGGTATCCTGCAAGCTTCTTGAAGCGCTTGTTTTTGCCGCAGATGCGGAGGAAGACGACAGAAAATGGCTGAAAGTACTGGCGGAAGGAAAGATAAAGACAGAGGATATAGAAAAGAATCTGCAAATTGACGAAAAAGGAAACGGGCAGGCAGATATGAAAAAGCTGGATGCAGCACATTTGCCGCCGATTGCAAAATTTCTGATGTGGTTGATCCTGTCCCATCACAGGCTGCCGTCTATGGATAAAGATGGCTGGGTGAATGTGGAGAAAAAAAGTTTCCACAGTATGTTCTCCAGTCTGAATGCGTCCTGGGGATATGAGAGTGAAGCGGAGGAGACTATTATGTGCCGCAGGAGCTGCTTTGTATTTCCGGAGGGACTCCTGGTGGAGAATGCGGCAGCCTGGCGGAAGGCCATAAAAAAATGGTGCGGCCGGTTATTAAATGATTATGACAGACTGATGGATATTATGGGAGAGGAGACATACAAACCGTCTTTCCGGGCTATTGCCCACTATACGAGATTGTCTCTTATGCTGGCAGATCATTATGTTTCTTCGCTTCCTGAGGAAATTAAAAAGGATCGTTGGGCAAAATGTGGGTTATGGGCTAATACGGACGGCCGTACAAATAAAAAAAAGCAGTTTTTGGAGGAGCATCTTGTCAGGGTCTGCGAACAGGCAACCCATATTGCCCACAGACTTCCTTATTTCAGTGATCAGATGGAGAGCGTCTATGATGTAAAGGCGTTGGCAAAGAAAAGTCCGGCAGTTTTCAGATGGCAGGATACAGTTGTCGAGAAAATCAGAGCATTCCGGGAGAAGAATGGGGATGGTGCCAGGTATTTTATAGTCAATATGGCAAGCACCGGCTGCGGCAAAACGTTTGCCAATGCAAAGATCATGCAGGCTGTATCGACGGACGGAAAATCGCTCCGGTATATCCTTGCCCTCGGCCTCCGTACGTTGACGCTGCAGACCGGTGATGAATACAGGGAACGGATACATTTGGACAGGAATGATCTGGCTGTCCTTATCGGTTCCAGTGCTGTAACCAAATTGCATGAGGAAAATAAGGAAGCAGATAAAGGTAAAGAGAAAAAGGGAAATAGAAAGGGGTATTTATCGGAAGAGCCGCTGCTGCCGGAAGAATTGGAGTATGTGGATACGGAAAGCGAGGAGCAGTCCCGGTTTCTGGATATCTTTTTCAATAAGACAGATAAAAAAGGAGTGGCGGTAAATGAAAAGACGTCAAAAAAGAATAAAGCCTTTCTATACAAGCCTGTTCTTGCGGCGACTATCGATCATATGATGGGGGCTGTGGAGACGACACGGGGAGGGAGGTATATTTTGCCTTCATTGCGGCTGATGTCATCGGATCTGGTGATTGATGAAATTGATGATTTCAATTCCAAGGATCTCATCGCCATAGCAAGGCTTGTCCATTTGGCAGGATTGTGCGGAAGAAATGTGGCGATCTCTTCAGCGACGATACCGCCTGATCTGGTGGAAGGGCTGTACAGGTCATATCAGGCAGGACTGAAAAGTTACAATTCCTTCTTTACGGGGAAAAAACAGTGTGCTCTTGTGCTTTGTGATGAGTTCAGGACAGATGTGGAACCGATGGACAGCGGGGATGATTCGGCTTATCGAAAGATTCACGATCGATTTATCCGTAAACGAGTGGAAAATCTGGGGAAAGAGCCGATAAAGCGTAAGGGATATATACAGCCCTGCGGAGCGGAATATAATGACACTGACGCTGCGAAAGAGACTTCCTATTTTGAAAATATGAGGAAGGCCATAGAAAAGCTGCATGAAAATCACCATGTCATTGATAAAAGAACAAAGAAGCGGATTTCTTTCGGTGTGGTTCGTGTGGCAAATATCACTCCCTGTGTGAAAGTCAGCCTGTACCTCATGAAATGCGGATGGAGCGAGGGGACAGCTGTCCGAGTGATGACTTACCACAGCAGGCAGATCCTTCTTCTCCGTCATGAGCAGGAGCGGTATCTGGACAAGGTGCTCACAAGAAAAACGCAGTCTGCCACAGTGGATTTTCAGGATGAAACCGTGCGGAAGCATCTGGACAGCACACCGGAAGAGAATATCATATTTATTCTTGTAGCAACACCGGTGGAGGAAGTCGGCCGTGATCATGACTTCGATTGGGCAGTGGTGGAGCCGTCGTCGTACCGATCCATCATACAGCTTGCCGGCCGTGTCCTTCGTCATCGTCAGCCGGTTTCAGGAACGCTTGAAAAAAAGAATATGGCAATCATGGCCTATAATCTGAAAGCTTGGCAGGGAAAAGAGCCGGCTTACAGCAAACCCGGGTATGAAACTAAAAAACGGAAATTGAACAGTTATGACATGCATGATCTTGTGGATGAAGAGGAGTTGGGCAGAAGGATTGATGCGGTACCGAGAATTTTAAAACCGGAAATGTTGGATAAGGAGCAATTCTGTCCGGATGATAAAAGATATTTCTCAAAACTCTCTGATCTGGAACATGCGAGCATGATGGATTTTAACTGCGAGGAAGATTGCGGGCCGCAGTGTATGCACGGATGGATGGAAGAATACTGGTGGATGACGGCACTTCCGCAAGGCTGCAGCCGCTTTCGTGAAAGTTATGGGGAAGAAATCAAGGCCTGCGCGGTGTATGAGGAGGGAGAACGAAAATTTCTTGTGTATGAGGGAAAGGAGAAGACTTTGCTTTCAGATAGTGTAGGAATTACCGACTACAGTGGTATGACAGAGGAAATGGAGGGACGGTTATGGATTATTCGTGATTATGAAGCTGCCTTGAGGCGGTACGTATCAGATGCAAGTGATGTGCCGCAGGATGTGCAGATGAATGAGATTTCCTGCAGATATGGAGAAATCACTATACCCTACGGGAGATCCAGTACAGTGGATGAATGGAAATATTCAGATCAGTTAGGTATGTTCAAGTTAACGGAAGAAAATAGACAGGAGGGATGATTTTGAGCGGGTTGACAGCGTACATATCGGAAGCGGCGGCAGGGAAAAAGAAAACGCCACAGAAGTGGCTGGCGGATACGGTTTCTTTGCTTTCCAAATGCGATATGGCGACACATGTCGGGAAATTTACCCATCCCGATGTGAAAGTGTATTTGCAGAGAAAAAATAAAGCAGGACAAAATGCATATGTAGTGACGGAAAATGTGGACTGTGAAACGGATATCGTATATTCTTCCGCTGCTTACATGGGCGCGGCAAAATTACTGCTTTATGCATTGGATGACGGAAGACCATTATGGAAGCATATCTATGAAAATGATGAAAACGTCAGGAGAGAAGTAGAATCTTTGGGCGTATCCTTTGATACAATGAGACAGGAAGTGGAACGCATGATGGCGACTGCCGATCCGGCAGCAACGGACGGAAGGCTGCGGCAAATTTACTTTCCTGTCGGAGAAGGAGTGTATCATCTGTTGACTGTATTGCCGTCCTCAAGCCTCCTGCAAGTGCTGAACGGCAGAAGCAGGAATATGAGGCAGCACAGGTTTGACTGCCGTAATGAGAAAAGCGAGTTTTATGGGAATGCATGTGATGAAATCATGGAGCGGACAGTCATTGGCTTTGGGGGAACGAAAGCGCAGAATATCAGCGCCTTTAATGCACGGGTAGCGGGAAAAGCGGATCTGCTCATGTCTATGCCGGCTCTGTTGGAAGAGAAAAAAATACGTCGCCCCCACCGTAATTTCCTTGAGGAAACAGTGCCATACCGAGACTATTTCTTCCTGTTCCGAAATCTGCATGAGTTGTTTCTCATGGAACGGAATAATGTGGAAATTCGGAATAAGAGGGAAGCACTGTTCTGTAATCTGATTGATGTCATACTGCAGTCCTGTTACCGCTTACGGGAAGAGCCTGCCGGCTGGAGCAGCGGTGAGGAGTTCCTTAATCTGCCGCGGATTCAGAAAATATGGCTTGATGAACAATATAGAGCGGAGCGGACAGATGAATGGGCAAATGAGATAGGAAAGTATTTTGCAAAATGGTTTATTTACAAATATAGAAGGATCAAAAAAGAACAGCGTGTATCATTGGGCGAGGAGGAAATGAAATATATCCGGCACGCAATGACAGAGGTGCTTATGGAGGAGGTGAGAAGTTTGTCATGAAAGCATATTTGCTTATATCCCGTCTGCGTATTCATAATGCCAATGCCATGAGCAGCACCTTAACCATAGGAGTACCTGCTATGACGGCATGGCTCGGTGCAGTCCATGCACTGGAACGAAAGTTGGGAGAAAGGAGAGAGCCGGCTCTGGAGGGAATACGACTTGTAAAAACAGCAGTATCGTATCACAAAACGAATCTGCAGATTTATAAGGGACTCGGAGACTATGTGAATTCCCTTGTAGGAACGGCAAATCCACTTAATGAAAAAGGAGAAAGACCGTCATTTATTGAAGATGCGAGAATCCATCTTTCCGTATCCCTTCTGATAGAAGTCGAAAGGGTAGATGGGAATAACATGGAATTATTGGAACAGGCCGTAAAGGAAATATTGCCCCAAATGAAAATGGCGGGGGGAGACATACTGGATATTAGAAAAATCCAAGTCATGCGTATAGATGAAGACAATCCTATGTCAGTTAGGAAAGTAATTTTCACCCTTATGCCCGGTTATATACCTATTGAGCGCAGGGATCTCATGGAAGCGAAAGAGTTGGAAGGGAAAGACAGTCTGGATAAGCTGCTTCACTATCTGAAAGTACATCAGACAGCAGAAAAAGATGAATCCGGGAAGGTAACAGACTGGAAATATGAAAAGACGGCGGCCGGATGGATTGCGCCGCTTGCTGTAGGATTTAAAGGATTGTCTCCGCTGGGGAAAGTGAAAAATCAGCGGGATCCGGATACGCTCCATCGATTTGCAGAAAGCATAGTCACCCTTGGTGAATTTAAGATGGCTCATCGGTTCCGTGACATAGATGAAATGATGTGGCACTATGCCTATGAAGAAACCAATCAATTATATCTTTGTAAAAATAAGGAATGATCAGGAGGAAATGAAAATGGCGAAAAAAGAATCAAATCTGGCATCTGTACTTTCTTTTGAAAAGAAACTTGTTTTATCGGATGGCTATATGTATGGAACAACCTGGGAAAAAAGAAACGAAACAGCCCGTCCCGTTATGCTGGTAGAAAAATCTGTAAGAGGAACCATTTCCAACCGATTGAAGGATAGTGTAAAAAATGATCCCATGAAATTGAATGCGGAAGTGGAAAAAGCAAATCTGCAGACCGTAGACAGTGCTTCTATTTCTTTAAACGATGACACATTGAAATTATCCTTTACAATCAAAGTCCTTTCCGGTGTAGAGCATCCTTCTGCATGCAATAACGAAACTCATCATAAAAAGATAGAAGAAATAGGAAAGAAATTTATTGAGCAGAACGGATTTAAAGAGCTGTCAGCCCGCTATGCGATGAATATAGCTAATGGCCGCTTCCTTTGGAGAAATCGTGTAGGGGCAGAAAAAGCGGAGGTCATTGTATCCATAAAAGAAGAAAATAAAAAATGGATATTTAATATTTATGATTTTAGCTTGAAGGATTTTGATAAGAATCGTGAAAAAGTGGAAGAATTGGCATCTTTTATTGCCGAAACTCTCTGTGGAAAGAGGTCATCCCTTCTGATCGAAGTGGAAGCCTTCGCACTTATGGGGAAAGGACAGGAAATTTATCCCAGCGAAGAATTGATTCTTGATAAAGGAAAAGGCAAGAAGAGCAAGGTTCTTTACCATGTGGACGGTACGGCAGCCATGCACTCGCAGAAACTCAGCAATGCCATCAGAACCGTCGACACTTGGTATCCTCAGGAAGAGGGCAGACGGATACCGATTGCCATTGAACCCTATGGCGCGGTTACTACTCTGGGGAAAGCCTACCGCACACCAAAAGAGAAAAAAGATTTTTATACCCTGTTTGATCAGTGGTCAACCGGCAGTGAACCGGACGATGAAAATGACAAAAACTATGTCATGGCTGTTCTCGTCCGCGGCGGTGTTTTTGGTCAGAGCGAAAAGGAATAAGCCATGGAATACTATCAGGAAATCACCTTGCTCCCATGTGCGGAAGTATCGCTTGCCTTCCTTTGGACCAAAGTGTTTACCCAGCTCCATATTGCTTTTGCAGATGAAAAGAATAAAAGCGGACATAACCCTTATGCCGTTTCATTTCCCGAATATAGGGAAACAGGTCTGGGAGAAAAAATCCGTGTCTTTGCGGAAGCACAAGAATTGGAAAGACTCAACCTGTCCAAAGTACTGGGACACCTCCTTGATTATGTGCACTGTACAAGCATAAGGAAAGTGCCGGAAAGAAAAGTACAGGAAAGAAAAACTTATGCCATATATAGCAGGTACCAGCCTGAGGGATCAATCCGGGTAAAAGCGAAACGCTATGCAAAAAGACATCCGGGAGTAACGATTGAAGAGGCTGCCCGGCTTCTGCAAGGAAAGAGAAAATCTGCCAGATTGCCGTACATACAGATGAAAAGCCTTTCCCGCGGAGGAACATTTAGCCTTTTTATAAAAAAGCGGGTAGAAAAAGAATCTGCCTTGACAGAATGCGGAACCTATGGTTTAAGTAATAACAGAACTGTTCCGGAATTTTAACCCAAATTTTTACGGCGTTTGAAAAATGCGATTAAATCAATATATTTCAAGGCAGGAATAAATTTGGGTTAAAATGGGAAAAAGATGTATAAGCGCACGTGCTGTCGGATTCTTTTTCCGCTCCGGCATCGTTAACTGCCGCATAGGCAGCTTAGAAACTCAATAAAATAATATTCATAATCGCCATCGTGTTAACTGCCGCATAGGCAGCTTAGAAATACAACCGCACCACTTAACTGTTGTATGTATTGTTAACTGCCGCATAGGCAGCTTAGAAATTGAAGTACTGCAGCGATGCAACGCGCTTATCGTTAACTGCCGCATAGGCAGCTTAGAAAACTGCTTAATGCAATCAACTCGGGACGTATGCGTTAACTGCCGCATAGGCAGCTTAGAAAAACATTGACAAAGGGGCTATAAATTCACAAATGTTAACTGCCGCATAGGCAGCTTAGAAATGTCTGTTGTGTAGCAACGGTAACCATTGTTTGTTAACTGCCGCATAGGCAGCTTAGAAAAAATATTACGGTCGTCATCATGAACATGCACAGTTAACTGCCGCATAGGCAGCTTAGAAATACCATGTTTAAGAGGTCCTGTGCTTTCTTTCGTTAACTGCCGCATAGGCAGCTTAGAAATATACTTAAAAGCTTCTTCACCGTGGAAGTCTGTTAACTGCCGCATAGGCAGCTTAGAAATCGTGTGTCTGCCCGAATCGCCAGCACCGCCGGTTAACTGCCGCATAGGCAGCTTAGAAATTGGATGTCGGCTTTTTACAGGATATGAAAGTGTTAACTGCCGCATAGGCAGCTTAGAAAATAACGCCGCCGCTTCCGCGGTCGTCATAACCGTTAACTGCCGCATAGGCAGCTTAGAAAACAGTCAAATTCCTTTGTCAAGTCCTTCTTCCGTTAACTGCCGCATAGGCAGCTTGGAAAGGTTCGGTCTTGTTTAACTGGTTTGTCATTTTAGAGAGGAGTTTTCATAAATCATTAACTTGTTTTGATATTTTAAGTATAATTAAATATAGTGTAAAGATAAGATTTTATTATGCGATGGAGAGGATAAGGAAAAATGAGTGAGAAAATTTCTTTAGCCTTAAAGGCGGGACTGCTGCATGATGTAGGGAAGGTATGCATACGTGCTACTCATGAGAGGCAGAGACATTCTATTCTTGGGGCGGAGTTTATTAAATCCTTTTTGGCTGATAGGGAATCAGACAAGCAGCTGTTGCGCTGTATAAAATATCATCATGGAAGGGAATTGTCCGGCGCCGGATTGGATATTGATGATTTGGCATATGTTATATATGAAGCGGATAATATTGCTGCCGGTGCAGACCGGCGGGAAGCGGAAGGAGATCTTAATGACAGGGGTGCGAAGTTTGATTCCGATTTGTGCCTGGAAAATATATTTAATGTCTTTTCGGGGGACGCGGAACCGTCTTATTTTTCTTTACGTGAATTAGACGCGATGAAAAAAGAAAATTTTCCCCATGGAAATAAAAGTATAGCGACACAAGGACAATATGCATCCATCATGCGGTATCTGGAAGAGAATTTTCGGATTAAATCACCGATTTCCATGGAAGAAAATGAGCTCCTGCGCATATTGGAAGACACGCTGATCTATGTACCGTCAAGCACAAATACGGAGGAACATGCGGATATTTCTTTATATGACCACATGAAAATGACCGGCGCGACAGCAGCTGTTCTGATGAAGTACATGAAGACGTTGGGAATCACGGATTATAAAGAGTTTTGCTTTACTCATAATAAAGAAAACAGAAATAAGGATGTATTCCTGATGATTTCCGGTGATTTCTCAGGCATACAGAAATTTATATATCATATCCGATCTGAAGGTGCGATGCGTATGCTTCGCGGGCGTTCTTTTTACTTGGATATCGCACTGGAGAATATAGTAGACGAACTTTTAAACGCATTGCATCTTTCCCGATCGAATCTGATTTATTGCAGCGGCGGGCACTTTTATATTCTGGCGGATAATACAAAGGAAACACAGGATGCGTTAAAAGATGTCGCGAAAAAAATAAATCAGGGACTGGTGAAGCTGTTTTCCGGGACTTTGTATTTAGCGATAGGGTGTGAACCACTTTGCGCCAATGATTTAATGGCGGAATCTGATACAGTACATCACAAAAAGAATATATTTCGTTCTGTGTCCGAAAAGGTTTCTATGGCTAAGTTATCCAGGTATGATCCGGATATATTGACGGAATTATTTGATGAGAACAGCAATGTAAATAGGGTGGATCAGGGGGCTCGTGAATGTGGTATATGCCATATCTCGACAGATCAATTGAGTTCTTATAAAGGGAATAGACCAAATGCTGGTACAGATATACAGGCTTGTGAAGTCTGCAACGGGCTGTATGATTTAGGAAAAGCACTGATTGATGATAAAAGGAGTGTCTTTGCTGTTCTTTCAGAAAAAGCGGAAGGGTCGGCCAGAGCAATACCGATTTCCGCGTGTTCCGGTTTATGCTGGCTTACAGCAGCTTCTCCGGATGATTTGAAGCAGTGGGCTGAAGCCGGAATACTGAAACGGATTTATGATAAAAATGGTTCTTATACGTCGTCATTTATGGCATCCCGTTTGTGGGTGGCAGATTATGCGGCAAAGAATGAGATAGGGAAAGTGCTTGATTTCAATGAGCTGGCAGAAAGTTCCGGAGATAAGACCGGAAAGGGGATTAAACGCCTTGGCGTGCTTCGGGCAGATGTAGATGGATTGGGAGCAGCCTTTATTGCTGGCTTTATACATAAGGAGAATAAAAATCCGGAAGCCTATGCGACTTTATCCCGATATGCTGCCCTATCACGCAGTATGGCGCTGTTTTTTAGAAAGATAATCAAGGGTATTTGTAAAAAAGAATTGCCGGAAGGCATAAAGCCGTTTTATCTTTTTGAGGATAAAGACGGTGAGCCGAGAAAAATTCATGTAGTGTATTCCGGCGGTGATGATCTTTTTCTTGTCGGCGCCTGGGATGATCTGATGGGATTCGCCGTTGATCTGAAACGTGTCTTTTCGGTTTATACTAACGGAAAGCTTACCTTTTCCGCCGGTTTGGGATTGTATTCTTCCACATATCCGATCAGCCGTATGGCGGAAGTCACCGGAGAATTGGAAGAGTTAGCGAAGAACAGTCCTGGAAAAAATAGTATCGCTTTATTTGGCAGCGGTACGGAATATCATCGAAATGAAAAGAATGGCGGTGCAGCGGAAAAAGAAAATGCTGCTGTTTATACGTGGGATGAATTCATAGAGAAAGTTCACGGTGAAAAAATAAAGTTCCTTATGGAGCATATGCTGCTGGATGGTATCAATGGCAACAGTAAAAGAAATGATCGTATCCCCGCAGGTAAATCGCTTTTATACAGATTAATGAACTTACTGCAGGGAGCTGCCGGGGATAGGATGGACTTGGCGCGGTTTGCTTACACATTGGCGCGATTGAAGCCGAAGGAGAAAGAATTGCAGCCCTGTTATGAGAAGGTAAGAAGCCGGTTTTATCAGTGGGCGGTGAAGGAAAAAGAACGAAAAGAATTAGTGACGGCTCTTCAATTCATTATTTATCGTATGCGTGACAAGGAGGAAGCATGATGCTGGAAGAAAATAAGATTGTGGATCAGGCGCAGCAGGTGATGGGAAATTTATCTCAAAAAGGGCATATGGTTACTACATCGCAGATACGGAAATTTTTGACAGCCGTAAATACAGTGACCGAAAAAGTGAATGCCTATAAATTAGAGAAGACAGATGACTATGATACATTACCTGTGGAATTGCAGGCGCAAATCAAGTATCTGAAAGTAAAGTTAGCTTATCAGATTGGACGGAATAGGAGTAAATGGGGAAATCCGGTTGAAGACTTCGAAAAAGAAGCTAGATTAATGAGCCTGATTGACGGGATAAAAAGCAGTACAAAAGAATATGAAAAATTTGCCCATTATATTGAAGCATTGGTGGCTTTTCATAAATTTTACGGAGGGAAGGACTAATCATGGCACAGGTACAGTTAAAAGGGAAATTGCTGATTGGAGCGGTACTTACAGTGAAGACGGGATTACATATCGGTGATTCCAGCGATTTTGCGCCGATTGGCGCCGTAGACAGTCCTTTTATCAGGGATCCGTTGACAAAGGCGCCAATCATTCCGGGGAGTTCTTTGAAGGGAAAGATGAGGACACTTTTAGCCAGGGTACGGGACGACATGATTGAGCTTCATTTGCCGAAACCGGAAGAAGATGAAGCGGTCGTAGCCAGATTATTCGGCATCAGTTCAAAAACAGAAACAAAACCTGCGCGTTTGCAGTTCAGGGACGCATTCGTCAAAGCAGAAAGCAGGAATAAGTTTAAGAACTTAGATACAGATACCTACTTAGGGGAGATTAAAGCGGAAAATACGATTAATCGGGGGACCGGTGTGGCCAATCCCCGAATGATTGAACGGGTACCGGCAGGGATGGAATTTGATTTCCAGCTGGTTTATAACATCGAAGACGAGAGCCAGATGGAAGAGGATATGGAAGTGCTATGCAGAGGATTCCGCCTGTTGCAGTTAGACTATCTTGGGGGACATGGATCCCGTGGTTATGGCAGGATTGCATTTTCCTCGTTCTGTGTGCAGAAAATGAATCCGCAGACAGTAGAAATGGAAGAGCAGGCTGCATTGGCGCAGGCGTTTGAGGAATCAAAATTATGAGGTATGAAATCATACTGTTCCGTTTTACATCTCCTGTACATTTCGGTGATGCGGCAGAAGGCGGAGATCTTGGAGAAATTTTATCTTATTGCAGGGCGGATACCTTTTTCAGTGCACTTTGCAGAGAAGCTGCGGATATTTCACAGGAACTGCTGGCGTGTGTAGTAGAAGGGGTTCAAAGGGGAAAACTGCGGTTTTCGGACTTGTTTCCATGGAAAAAGAGGAAGGATTGTAATGAATTGTACCTGCCCCGTCCTGTCATGAACATCTCTCATGACGAGTGCGGGAAAACATTATCCTATGAAGAGGTGCGGGAACAGTCGGCGGAACGGAAAAAAGAAAAGAAGCGCTCTTTTATCCGTGCCTCGGAAATGGAGTCTTACTTACAGGGGCGGGATATATCTGCCCAGCCTGATTTTGGGAAAGAAGAACTACGTACGCAATACAACGCCAGAGAAAAACTTCCCTATGGGATTGGCGGATATCATTTTATATCTGATGCCGGATTATATCTGATCCTTTCGGGAAATGAAGAATGTATAGCGCGGCTGGAGCCATTGATTACCCTTTTGGGAATGACAGGGATTGGCGGGAAAAGGAGCAGCGGATGGGGTAAATATCGTTTAGAAGATGATCCTTTGGAACTGAGTGAAGATGATTTTTATGGGGGAGATGATGCTGCTCTGTATAAGATGCTGAGTTCTGACCATGCCGAGTACTATATGACACTGTCTTCTTTCCTTCCGTCTCTTGAGGAGGTAAAAGATGCGGCGGCCGGTACGGGGAGAATCATTAAGCGGGGCGGTTTTGCCTGGTCAAGGGAAATGACGGGGGCGGCGAAGGTCAGTAGTGTGTATATGATGGAATCAGGATCCTGCTTTTCCAAACGGCTTGACGGACGGATTGCGGATGTGAATAACGGTTCGGCACCGCATCCTGTCTATAAATATGGTAAGGGATTATTTGTGGGGCTACCGATATGATGAAATATTGGAAGATGAAACTGACCTGCCAGTCGCCGGTACATATCGGCAGCGGGGATATATATCAAAAAAATCAGTATGTATATGAGGAAGATGGAAAAAGGGCTCATATTTATTTTCTGAACGAGTCAAAATGGGCGGAGTTTTTAGAAAACGAAAAACTGTTGGACAGCTTTGTCTCTGAAATTCACAGAAAATTCATACATTTTTCCATTTATGATTTTTTGAATGCCTATAGAGGAAATAATTGCCAGCCGGAATCGTTAAAAGGACTCATGAAGAAATTGGTCGATAGCGGTGTACTGTTAAAACCGGAAACGGCAGATGTTCCTTACTCAAAGAATCCGAGGAATGCCTTAAATGATATTCATACCTTTATCAAGGACAGTGAGGGCAGGATGTATATCCCCGGTTCCAGTCTGAAAGGAGCCTTCCGTACAGCCATAATCGCTACCATGATAAGAAAAGATAGAAGAAGGTATGAAAAATGCTGGAATGAAATATTTAATATCGCTAAGAGAAACTATCATCTGAAGCGAAATATAGGGAATGTCCTGGATAAGCTGGAAAAGGAGGTCTTTATACCCCAAGGCACTGACGGAAAACGAAATATGGTCAACAGCTGCCTCCGCGGGCTTACGGTGGGAGACAGTACAGCGGCTACCCTGCCGGGGCTTATTGTGCAAAAGGCGGACTTGGGAGAAACCGAAGAAAGACCGCATACCATTTCCCTTTGGCGGGAGTGCATGGCGCCCGGTGATACAGTGACTTTTAAGCTGGGAATTGACAGTGTGGAAATGAAAGCTTTGGGAATCTCTGATGCGAAAGGGCTTATTCAGTGCCTTCAGGATTTTGTTGATTTTCAGTGTGATTTGCTGTGGCAGTCATTTGGAGATACCAATGAAATACAGGAAATGCAGCATACTGATTTATTGCTCGGCGGGGGATCCGGATTTTTGAGTAAAACGGTGATATACACACTGGCACCTGATGTCCAAAGCGGACTGGATGTAGTGAAACGGCTGATGGCGGAACAATTCAAGCGGGGACATCACGATCAGAGAGAGCATATCTCTCCTCATACTTTGAAATTGGCGAAGCGGGGGAATTCTTATCAAGTCATGGGAATGTGTAAGTTAGAAATGGAAGAAGAATTATGCTGACATTGGCAGAAACGGAACTGCATCTGCCGGAGGGAATCCTGCTCAATCAATCTTTCGGCTCCGTTTTCCACGGCGCGTTAATCAGTGAGTTG
>OMAD01000244.1_pt1 | contig 22032 bp, 25 predicted proteins | sample 1644581 | NCBI WGS metagenome assembly OMAD01 (sample SAMEA103958120, study PRJEB25191) | human gut metagenome | biome: human-associated habitat [ENVO:00009003]; feature: intestine environment [ENVO:2100002]; material: feces | place: Germany | collected 2013/2015 | reverse complement strand
TATTATAATGAGGTGAATTTATGAATAACTCAGAAAATCTTCCAACAGACAACAACAATAAATCTATCGTAAAAGGGAAAACCATGTATAATTGGGAAACTCACGATAATCAGGACAAAGTAATTGTCGACAGCATTAATGCAATCGAAAGAAGACGTGAGCATATGACTGACGAACAGTTAAGAAAAGCATATGCAGAATTACAGACAGGACTTGGTCCTGATATATATAGTCAGTTATGTGACCGCAAGGCAAGTGACAATTTTCAGGGGTGACTTTATTATGGGTCACCCCACCACCTGCAATTATATATTATTTGCGGCACAGTCAAGTGCTGCTGCCACAACAGCATCCATGTCATAATATTTGTACTCACCAAGACGTCCGCCGAATATAACTTTTCTTTCAGCGTCAGCAAGCTCCTTATACTGTGCATATAAAGCGCCGTTCTTCTCATCATTTACAGGATAATATGGCTCATCACCCGGCTTCCACTCAGAGCTGTATTCACGGCTGATAACAGTCTTCGGAAGGTCGTCGCCATTCTCATCCTTACCGAACTCAAACCATTTGTGTTCAATAATTCTTGTCCATGGAGTTTCGGCATCAGTATAATTAACTGCTGCATTACCCTGAAAATTAGGAGTATCCAAAGTCTCTGTTTCAAACCTTACTGAACGGTATTCAAGATTACCAAGCTTATAATCAAAGTATGCGTCTATCGCACCTGTATATACAACCTTTTCAGCCTGACTGTCTAATTCTTCCTTAGCATCAGCAGATGCAAGATAATCAACACCAAGTCTTACCTCAATGCTTCCGGAAAGCTCGCTGTCATTAAGCATATTGGCAACCATCTTAGTATATCCACCCTCAGGAATTCCCTGATAAAGTGCGTTAAAGTAATTATTATCAAATGTAAGTCTTACAGGAAGTCTCTTGATAATGAATGATGGAAGCTCGTTGCATGGTCTGCCCCACTGCTTCTGTGTATATCCCTTAATAAGCTTCTCGTATATATCAGTTCCGACAAGACTTATAGCCTGCTCCTCAAGGTTCTTAGGCTCTGTGATTCCTGCTTCCTTTCTCTGCTGCTCGATTCTTTCTGCAGCCTCCTGTGGTGTCACAACACCCCACATCTTATTGAAGGTATACATATTGAATGGCAGTGAATACAACTCGCCCTTATAATTCGCAACAGGTGAATTAGTGAATCTGTTAAATGTAGTAAACTGTGAAAGATACTCCCACACCTTCTTATTATTGGTATGAAAAATGTGTGCACCATATACATGCACATTAATACCTTCCATCTTCTCTGTATATACATTACCGGCAATATTATTTCTCTTATCTATTACAAGAACCTTCTTTCCTGCTCTTGCTGCCTCATGTGCAAACACTGAACCAAAAAGTCCTGCTCCAACTATTAAATAATCATACATAATCCTGTTCCTTTTCTATCTTAAATAATGGGATGATGCCGACCGCACCACCCCATTAATTATACTTATTATATTACATTAATTCAACATAAGAAGTAATTAATAATAATCAATATCAGATATATAATCTTCTACCCTTGTATAACCATCTAACTGTATAATAGCGTCTGCCAGAACAGATTTACCGTTGTCAGGATTATACTTTTCATAATTCAATACAATGCAAGGATTATCTGCATTTATATTTTTATTAAAATTCTTCTTGTCAAGGGACTCTATAAGTCCATTTAATACTTTTTGTGCTCTTTCTTCATCTTTTCTTACATACGAATCCAGATTAATATATGTTCTGGTATCATTATATATAAGAACTGCTGAAAGAGTTTCATATCCACTAGTATATTTATCCCATGTTCTGGAACTGTCATTTAAATACTGCTTTAAAATGTCGCTCATTGTTCCAAGCTCTTTTTCATTATTCTTAATGGCATATTCATTCCGTATACTAATATACTTATTATAAGATTGTGGCATATTCTTACTGATTGGAAGAACCATATCATAAGTAACGCCTTTTTTCGAAAAGCGTACTGACATCAAGAATGTATCAACATCTGAAGTAACTGTCTGATACCATTTCTCAAAACCAATCTGTTTAATTTCACTTTTAATTGTTTCATATATATCCTTACAGTCAGAATCCTCCATATTACCTGTTATATAATTAACAGAAATCTTGTCACTATCCGGAAGTTCCATATAAGCCTTAACAAAATTCTCATCCTTCTTTAACAGACTTGCAAGTTTATTGGCATCACTGTCTGTAAGCTGAATCCTTCTGTAATGTGTAACACCATTCTGTCTGAAACCAACCTTATAATTAGTCACTGAACCTCTGCCGTTATAAATATAATTATGAACACCATTTGATATACATTTATCTTTATATGCCCCAAATTTCTCCGATACATATTTGAGAATCTCTTCATCTGTAAACTGAACCTTCGATGATATAGAACTGAAATATCCGTTATCTGAAGCATAGTACATATCCATTGACTGAATTGATACATATGCAAGTTTTGAAGCATCCGGTTCGTACGATGCCTCATATTTGCCAAATGAATTAGCTCCTGTTCCAATTACCACTGCAAGAACATATCCAAGAAGAATTGATGGAATACACTGCTTTATAACATTCATCTTCTTACTTACTATACATTCATAAACAAACACAACCAATGCACTTACAATAAACAGAACAACAACTGCTATTGTCTCATCACTATCTATACTTGTATATGCTATCATTACACCTATAAACGCAATTGAAAAGCCGATAAGTGTTCTGATAATCATTGGCAGAACCTTTCCATTAGCTGCTTTTCCCGCTGTTTCACTTTTTCTCTTTACAAAGAGAAGTGCGCCAAGTGCTATATATATAAGTGCAAGCACAAGTGTATATAAGTTACTTGTAAGGCTGAGAACCATATCTGCAATTCCTGATGAACCATTGTACATATCAAATACAGAAAATACCCAGCCAACAATCATATTGCTGGAAGAATCCAGTAACCCCACACCACTGTTGCTTATCATGTAAGCTTCTCCATGAAACACAGTCAGTTCTGTAACCATTAACATAATAAATCTTGGAAGAAACATTATAAGTCCTGTAACACATATATTGCTTAATATGTTTCCTGTAATGGATATTGATACATTTATAATTGCCATGCATAAAAGGCTGCATATAAATATCGAAAGATACATCCGGAACATTGTTGCATAATCCACATTAAAATACTGCCTGTTAGCCATGAATAAAACTGCCTGTGATACATATGACACAACAAGTATTCCGGCAATCCATGTAAGTATTGCTGCCGTCTTGCTAAGATATATGCACAATCTTGTATATGGAATTGAATGATAAAAATCACTGCCGCTTCTCTTATTAAGAAAACTCCATACTATCAATGATATAACAGGTACAACAATTATGAATACTAATACCAGAAAATAATTCCCTGAAATTCCACCTACATTATTAACCTGTTTATATTCTTTAATATAGCTTAATGATGAAATAATCGGTACAACTGATATAAGTGTAATTACCGCCATCATTATAAAGCCCGCAAGTCTTGTCTGCTTCAATGTCTGTAAAAACATATGAAAGCTGAATACTTTCTTATTATTCATGCGTCTTATCCCCCTTCACATCAAATGTATAACCGAGTGCTTCCATCTCATAAGTAAATACTTCTTCAAGCGTAAGCGGGAGGACATCAAATACTACCGGATTCATGGCATTTATAATGTCCATGGTCTGTTCCCTGTCGCCACTTACTATCATGTTGGCAACTGAACCCTCCTGACGGTATCTTGTAATTCTAATGCCCTCAAACTTACTCTCATCAAAATCATCCTTAAAAGCTACCTGTACCTTGAACTGACTCGTCTTTAGTTCAAATACATCGCTGTCAAGCACCAGCCCGCCTTTATGAAGAAGTGACAAATGATCGCATAAGTCTTCCAATTCTCTTAATGAATGTGATGTAACTATAACAGTAGCGTTATTATCTGCAACATCACCACATATTAACTTCTTGACAAGATTACGCATAACAGGATCAAGTCCGTCAAATGTTTCATCAAAGAACATATACTTGGCTCTGGTTGAAAGTGCAAGTATTATAGCTGCCTGTCTCTTCATTCCTTTTGAAAAGTTTGATATACTCTTAGACGGATCAAGTCCAAATGTTTTCGTAAGCTCTGTGAATCTGTCCATATCAAAATTATCATATATTGAACTATAGAACTTAGCCATGCTCTTCATGTTCGCACCTGCAAGAAAGAATAATTCATCTGCAACGAACACCAGCTTATTCTTCATGTATGTATTCTCATATACATTAATTCCATCGATTATTGCTTCTCCCTTATCTGCCTTATATATTCCTGACAGGACTCTTAGCAGCGTAGACTTTCCTGCACCGTTAGAACCAACCATACCATATATACAGCCCTCCGCTATATTACAGGTAACATTGTCAAGTGCTGTAAAGTCATCAAATGATTTAGTAACACCTTTTACCTCTATCATATTTTCTTATAAACCTCCTCAATCATATCTGTTATCTCACTCTTACTCACCCCTGCGTATGCAAGCTTTCTTACAATCTCCTTAAGATCTGAAAGCTTTTCCTTAGACTGATTCCCGACAGTCTTTAACGCTTCTGCCGATATAAAAGAGCCCTTTCCCGGTACACTCACCAGGATTCCTCTTCTGTCCAGCTCCATGTATGCTTTCTGGATTGTATTCGGATTAGTAGACAGCTCCATCGATAACGACCGTACCGATGGCATCTTATCGCCTTCCTTCATAATCCCTTTAAGCACCTGGTCTTCCACCTGCTTAATGAGCTGTTCATAGACTGGCACTCGCGACATGACATCTATAGTGAACATGTTCCATTCCTTTCTGTGTTTATTTTAACTGGTTACAAGCTTGCGTAATAACTGTGCTATATTAATTAGTACAGTTACAGCATACTATTATATTTAGTTATTGTCAACTGTTATTTTTAAGGTTTTGCAAATATGCCAAGTTCAGGCGCACCATACGAGCATGAAACAAATGCTGCTGCCATCATAAAATCAACAATTGCCATAATCCATGTTCCAAGTACAAAGCTCTCATGCCCGGCACGTCTTAACACATGATACTCCACAGCGAAACCAGTTAGCACTGCCACAAAAAATGTTGCAATATCAAGCCACATTTTTGAAAATCCAAGAACTCCCATATATGTGTAGTACAGAAACGGAATTGCCCATGTTGCCACATTTGCACCGAGTAAAACCGCAAAGCCGCTTGCTTCGTATCTGTCCTTTAATGCATACCATGTATAGATTCCATACAGATTCATAGGCAGAAACGCCAGCTTCATATGTTCCCATGTTGATTCATTAGTTGGAAAAAACAGCCCGGCAAATGTATTCTTTCCTGTCCAGTCATACACAAAATGAAATAAGGACCCTGACACCCATACTGCCAGAATCCCTATTATCATTGTTATATTAAGTTTTTTGATTGTCTTGTTCACAATGCACACCTCCATTATTGTTGAATAATAGAAGTATATGCTTCCATCTGTTGTACTATTCCACTTCAACAGTCATAGTTACATCAGACACCTCAATATAAGTTCTTCCATCACTTACATTAATCTCTGTTCCATCTGCATATGTATACACTGTCTTGGAATAACGGTCTGACTTACTCCACTGGATTGGAACAGCATAACCGTTAGTTATGTAATAACCTTCCCCCCTGCCGACTGTATGAAGATTCCAGCAGTAATTATCATCCATCATGCTGTGTGTAATCTTCTGCACGATAATATTCTTAGTATTAAACTGTTCACCTGTTTCGTGGTCAAGACTTGGCTCGCCACTCGCAAACCTTAAATAATTACCTGACGCAGCATCATATGTAAATGTTGTGTACTGATAACTGCTGTAAGGCACATACACAGATGATGCACTGACTGAATCTTCTCTTTTTGAAAGGTCAACATCTGATACATCATAATTAAGCAGTACTGTGTCCGATGCATTCTCAGCCTCAGCATTGAAACCTTTTTCCTGTACTGCACTCTTTAACCTGTAAAGCGATGTATATGCTGTATGCTCTGTTGCAAGCCCTTCCGGATTATGTCTCCAATAATATGCACTGTTATAGAAGCCGTTAATCCAATTAATACCAGTCTTTGCCTCATCACTCTCAGCGTAAGTGCTTCCGCCAAAATGTACAAATATCGCATCTGATTCATTTGTTGTTTATCATCAATCATAGAGCCTCCTCAACTTTCTGCCAAGAGGCAACAAAGTCAGGATCTTCTATTTTATTTATCATAAATATATATTTTAGATTGAACGCCAATCTTCTTGGATTATTTTAACGCAAACAGAGCGTAATATGCAGATTGTTATGCATACTTTCTATATAAAATTGCTTATTCATAAAGTTATATAATTGATATAAAGGTAAAACGGAAACAAGTGCTTTTGCTTTCATAATCTTCTCCTTTTAAACATTTAAAATGTATTTGAATATGCAAAGATTGCGTAAGGCGAGAGCTGATATATCATTTGAGCGCTATGATCAGCTACACTCTAAGGTTGGCGGAGCATCAAAGCCCTGCGCCATGTTGTGCGGGATGGGACCGCCTTCCTATTATCTTGCTAAAGGTACTGGATACTACCCCTATTTTAAAACCACCCTGTCTTGTAATAAGTCACAAAGAGAACGTAATGTCTTTAATGTATAAGGACGAATCGTCAAGTCATCACAGATTAACTTCTTATCCTTACCCAAGAAAAACATACCACAATGATCATTAAGACCTGCTTTAACAGGATATATTCTTAATCTATCATGTAAATTTGCTAAATAATTTGGAGTAAAAAGAGCATATCCGACATAATGGCTTTTGGGGCATTAGACTATGTTCTTTAAGACTTCCAAAAATTTAGGGAGTTCCGAAAATTGGAGGATGCCCTCTTTCTCTATCTCTCCATAATTGACATCATACACTATCCTATCACTAAGAATAGATAAACAGGCATCTCCTTTGGAGGTCTTCCATTGCATTAATATATAGCCATTGGTATTTGGGAATATTGCTAATCCCTGAAGCAATGATTCGCTACAGGATGAAACAACCTTCTGAGAATAATCACATGCTTCTGATGATATGGAAGGGGAACCTGCGTAATCCCAATTCGCTGGCAAATCTCGAAGTTCAAGAATTCGCTTCTCAAGTCGTTGCCTTAACGAAAGACTTGGCTTCTTTTTCAGCTGTTGCTTCAATAATCGCAAAGCTTCTGCCATAGCATCAGTCACACTGATGTTATTCTGCTCAGCAATTGTTGCATAGCCTTGATATAATGTATTATCGAGTACCAATGTTGCCATAATCGTAATATTTATTGTCTGCAAATATAAGGGTTTTCGGTGAAACTACCAAATTTTTGGGGGAGTTTTTGATTCTTGCCCTATCATCCTCTCCTGATACCCACATAGTTCATCTTCCATATTGCTATATTTGCCCACCTCCAGCAAGTTATTGGAAAGCATTATCCTCTGGGGCTTCATCATAACTATAAGAATCATGCTGCATTTTTTCACGGATGATTCCTGCCAAGTTCTCACGACCATTACGCATTTCAGTTGGTGTGGAACTCAAATAATTTGTGTTGGGTATTGTGGAGTTCCATAATGTATATTTGTGATAATTATTCTTAATTATTCACTTAAAAGTGAACAATCTATCAATAAAAGTATTATTTTTGCATTGCATATTAAAGAATTTCAGTTATGACACAAGTAACATTAAAGACAATAGAACAGAATGACAACGTAGGCATGTTTTCTATCTGCTTCGATGGAAACTCCGAAAGCGAATTTGAAAAATTCCTGATGGAGTTTAAGGACAATGCGACATACAATAAAGACTTCAATGCCATATTATTGGCTTTATCCAAAATTATCGATAAGGGAGCATTAGAAAGATTCTTCCGTATCGAAGGGAGGATGAGCGACCATGTCAGTGCTTTGTCTATAGATTCCCGCAAACTCCGCCTATACTGCTTAAGAATATCCGATCAGATACTTATCTTAGGAAATGGTGGTGTTAAACTATCACGCACATACCAAGAGAATGAAAAACTCAGTGGATATGTTATGGACTTACAGACCTTTGACAAAGTTCTGCTCAAAGCCCAAGAGAATGGAATCATTACCATTGAAAAGAATATGATAACAGACATAGAAAGTGCAACCTTTGAAATTTAAGCATTATGATACAGAACAAATTATTCCGTGATTGCCTCTCTGCGATACCTGCCGAGCAAAAGGCAGAGTTCGATTTGTCTTTCGGTATTGCCGAGCGCATTAGTGAGATTCTGAAAGCCAAAGGACTCACCCAAAAAGATTTTGCCCGCTTACTCAACAAGCGAGACTCAGAAATCTCGAAATGGCTAACAGGCAGACATAACTTCACGACTCAAACCATTGCTCGTATAGAAACAGCCTTAGGAAGTAAACTCATCAGCATAGCCCATTGATTGGGCTATGCTTTATTTCTTCTGATTCCAAGACATTCCAAACAGCTCATTACCACCAGGAGCCAAGCTAATGACTTTATTATCCTCAACAATCTTTTGTGTAGTAATATTGAAATCTGCTAATTCATCGAATGAAATAAAAATCTGTTTATTCTTTTCTTCAGAATATAAATTCATAATGGCATCCATTCTCCTTTTATCTATATTTTTAAGCAATAAAGTATCGTGGATAATAAAAGGCAGAATAGTTTTTTTCAATATAGCTAAATCGAATATCACAAGATTCTTATAATTTGTCCCGGTTCCACTGTCATCAGTACATTGGTATGAATAATTTTTAGAAATAAGTTGCTAATCTTTTATTTGAAAATAAATGGGTTTATAATTCGTCCAATCAGAATCCGCCAATTTCATGTTTTTTAGCCAATCATTCATCTGTAGCATACATTTCTCAGCAACTTCCTTATTTACTGCTAAATTCCATTCCTCAATTACTTTACCCATAAAATAAGGCTTATACACTCGGAGAATCAACGAAACTTTTCTCTGGAAATCTTTAGCAACAAAGAACTTGCGGTATTTAGGGAACGTCACCGCCCAAGTAAAATGTCTCATGCACAAGTCTAAAGCCTTTGTCTGATGTTGCATGATCAAGTCCGCCAAAATATCATATTCCAGCTTGAAATGCTGAATACCGTATGTACGAACTTCGTCAATCAATTCGGAGATACCTTCTTCTACTTTGTAGGATTCTGCATGAACAAGTTTGTCTTGAAAAGCTATTTGACCAGAAACCTTGAAATAAAGTTTATCACAAAGTTCAATGATATAATCAACATTTTCTTTTTCTGCGATAAATGCTTTATGCCTTATTAAAAAGAGTTTCATGGAATGGATAAGGGGACTCCAATCATGGAACCAATCTCTAAAAAAATTCTTTTCCGTCGCCTTGTCCAACAGAATCAATTCATCTTTCAGCTTCTTGAATACTTTAAAAGCAACATTCTCTGACGCTTCAGAAATAGGAACATTCTTCTCAAATTCGTCAATATCTAAAGTGATTGAATCTGTAACATAAAAAGAATCATCATCGTGTATTCCTGTATTCCACAAATATTGACTATCTGCCAATAGTTGTAATGCAAGTTTTTGAAGTCTCTTGCATTTTCTTGCAACATGGCTCACAGCGGATATTATGCTTGGATTCCTCAATAAATTGTAGTCCAAATTTTCTACCCAGGAATAAAATCTGCCTTTGGGAATAAATTTCTGCAAGTTGAACAACACAAAAACTTGTGGCTCTGTTTCTACATGATTCATCGCTTGATAAACTTGGCGTAATACTGTTTTATCTAAAGCTTTTATGTTTCTTGTTGCAGCTATCAATAACGAATTGTCATAATGGGTTAAATTTCCCCATCTGTTCAATATCTCTACGATAATATCCTGCTTGAAAGCTGTATCCTTTGAGTAGGATATGGCTTGTTGCGCAAAGTCATACTTTGCAGTAAAGATTTCTCGTTCGTTTTGACTGTCTAAACCTTGAGTTTTGTATAGCTTCATAAATTCTTTCAACCAAACTTTCGGATGTACTCGCTTAATGAAACTTGAAGCATAGATATACAAAGTATTCTTGCGTTCTTTAGAAAGGTTCTGCGAACCACATGCTTTCAATATCTTGACAAAAATATCAGGCAAAGCCTTTTGTATGATGTCTGAGCTACTGTTACAATAGAGTTGAGCCACTCGCTTGCTCATGTTCTTATCAGCAGATAGAGACGCATAATAAAGACATGGATAAGGATAAATGGTGTAAGTCTTTTCTATGACATCGAACAGATTCTTGTCAGTAAGCCAACGAGACACCATCCTGTCTGTCACAAAGCCTAATTTTATAATAACTTGCAAGATTCGTATAGCTCCCAATGTTTCTGTGTCGGAACTTCCAAAAGTAACCGTTCGCCCTTCTCGTCCCAAAGGTTTTACCTTTTCTTCTTTATGAAGAGCCTTTTTCAATTTTGAAAAATAATCATGTAATCGCAAGAGCCCTCCGTTATCTTTGCCCAGCTTTTCAATTTTAGAAAGCAATCCCTCAAACTTTGCACGAGCCTCATGATTCACCCAGTAAAATTGCTGAAACCCTAAGAGTTGCTCCAAAGCTATCAAATATTCCTGGTCTGTGTTGTAAAGTTGTCTCTCAGCATGTGCAAATACGACATCTATACTTTCTCTTTTTTGCTCAGTTATAATCATCAGTTGAATTACCTTATAGTATTCTCCTACAGGTTTCCATTCATTGGCAATCCTATAGCAACTGTCAAAATCAAAGTTAAAGAGACAAGTCACACATTGATAAAAAATATTTCTATCGGAAGTATTTGATGCCTCTACCTTCCAATGATTCTCCAACAACATCCACTGCTCTGTCATTACATCATAGAATTGCTTTAATTCTGCATCTTTTGTAGAAGATACGACATCCATAATATAGTTTAACTTCTGTTCATCTCCAAAAATAATATTCAGTGGAAGATTATCTTGGTTGGCAGCCATTGCAAAAGCCTTGCAAATGTAGGCATCCATTTTCTTGTCAATGATGACACCTCTTACTTTCTCTAAAAAGAAAAACCGATAATAATCCGATGGCGAAGCAAAAAAAGACAATTCGTCATTCTTTGTCAGACTCCATGCTCTATCTATTTGACCAGCATCATATTCTACTGTTCTTTTTTCTTTTGGACTATGACTTTGCGAGAAATTGAAATGTTCCCAAAATTCTTGGTCTGTCGCATGAGTTGACTGCATTTTCTCGATGTCATCAAAGAATGAAGAAAGCCTTTCTTTCCTGCTTTTCGCAGATGGATAGACCTTGTATAAATCTACAACGTTTATATAATGATTACTGAGCAACAAGCCTTTGTCTGCATCCAAACTTTTGTCATCAACATTAATAAAATACTTATTGCACGTGTCATCCTTATCCTCTCTCTCTAATCTTTCCTTGTCAACAATATCCTTCACCCAATTAATCCACAACATAAAATTAGGGTCATCACAAGAGAAACCAACAATGCAATAAGAATCCTTCAACAAACTGATGCGCATCAAGTCAACGAAAGCCTCATGTCTTTCATTGTATGTGTCATAATCTTCTTGGGCGATGATATATTGAGTATGATTATCATAGTCAAAACCGTATTTCTCGTTTCTTTCTTTAAACCCTCTAAGCGATCCATGCAACTTAAATATATTTCTACCTGCACTAATTGTTATATCTCCACTTTTCTTCACGACATAATAGGCTTCCGCCTTATTCTTATTCCATTGCTTGACAGAATCCCATAGTTGCTGTCTATAATTTTCCAACTTATCTATTACGGATTTGACAAATTTCAGATCATTACCAACGGTATCACTTGTGTTCTCACCGGAATCATTAGAGATGTCACATACACTTTTGACAATTGGCAATTTCTTAATTTCATCAATTTGTCTTTTCGTATCCTCATTCGTAATGCCAACCTCTACACTATCAGTTGTTTCTATAACTTCTGCTTTTTTAGCATCACTATTTAGTTGTCTCAATTTAGACCAAGTTTTATCTATCAGTTCTATTTTTCCATACGTCTCCTCCAATTCTTTTCTGCGCTCAGAAGTAGAAGTCAAATCGCTATAAACCTCCAAGGCATTGTCATAATTGAAAGTATATATGTTCTTGACTTTCATGTCAAGCAAACGCCTATGAAGAGATACGTCCACATTCTCCTCATGCTCTTTTCCTAAAAATAAGTCGTATGTTCCATCTTCATTTTCCACAAGGATAGGCGTTCTTTGCTCTATATATACATCTATTGCCTCGTGGTAGCCTTTCCTTCTGATATATTCACTGGCTATTCCCAAGTAACCATATTTATCTATGATTTCCCATTCGTTCATATTACCAGAGCGCATTTCTTTGGCATACATATCATTTATCATATCCTTCAACAGTTCTGCCCATGAAAGATATTTACCAGAAATGTTCTTACTGAAACCTGCTCCAATAATAAAAGACATGGAATGTATGCTACTTCCTATCTTGCGTATATAGTCAATATTAGTATTTGTTGTCATTTCTCTTTTATCTGCTTTTGTGTTACATCTTTTGCATGTCTTTCATTAATCTACTCAAAGGTCTTTTATGTATGTCTTCATCGTCATAATATGTACCAAGTACAAAACGTTTGACATCATCATCCGTCAAGGCAAGCTTATTTCCTGTAAACGAAGCTTTCAAAGCCTTTATATTCTCGTCATTATAGGCGTATTTTCGCCAAATAGCTTCTTCCACCACATCTTTATGCTCTTGATAAATGGCATTAATGTGCAACTTTTTATCCATGTTTTCACAAACATCCTTATATAATGGATTGCTTTCTTTTAACTCTACAGATAGTGCATCAACATTATGTGTCAACATATATTCCGCTTCATTCTTTGGCGGTAATTCGAAATGAAGTACGTTCAAATCTGCATTTGTGTCATCCTCGTAAAGACGGAAAAACTCGTCATCATCATCACCTTTATTTCTGTTGCACGAAAAACAACATGGTACAAGATTGAAAAACGAGATACCCAAGAAAGGATATTTAGACTTTGGTTTCCAATGATCTACCGTATAATAGGCTACTCCATTATCATCTGTAATAGCAAAATTTGCATTGCAATATACACATGTCTTCACGCCAACCTTTTTTAGAAACTTTGGATAGATGTAAGTTCTGGTTTCATTATACATCAAAGAAGAAATCAAAAGATTGTGAAATGAATCCGCTTTTTTACTTCCTACTTTCAACTCTTTATTCAATAAGGAGCCATCATTCCCCAATGTTGCCAATAGTGAATTATTTATAGTGGTGAAATCCGAAGGAAGCAAAGTCAACAAATCATTAGGATAACGGTCTATTACCACCTGAAGATAATCCTGATACATAGTTGAAGTTGCATTCGGAATCTGTGCATAAATAGTTTTCCCATTGGCATCTGTATCAAAAGATTCTTTCACCTCCCCATCTTCAAAATACTTTTTGAATCTCTTCAATTTCTTCAATGGATTAACCAAAATGTTTTTGGGACCGTAATGAAGATGCTTCAAAACTTCATTCCGATACTCTTCAGCTATAACTTGAACATTGCTGTCAATAAAAATCTTTCGCACGACTAATCCTCCCTTTCCAATTTTTCCAACTCACGTTTCAGTTCCGCAATGCGCTCTTCCTTGCTGACCTCTTTCTCGTCATGTCTTTTTACTTGAGGATTTCTCACATAGAATTCATCCAGCATCTTATAAAGTGTTCTTTTCAAAAGGGGATCACCAACCTTTTCGATCAACGCTGGAGCCAAATCCATATTATAATCATTACGTATCCCATCGTTAGTACTCAAGAAGGTAACAAGACGTTTTATTTTCCTTTGTGCAAATTTTCCAATGAATCCATTTTCCAAGAAGAAACTTTGTCGCAAAATGTCATTCACATTGGCTGCAAATGGATTAATTAGCGAACTTTTGTCTTCGGGATGTCCATCTTTCAAGTACAATATGTTGGTACTTGGTACGTCAGACAGAATAAAAGGCGAGTGAGTTGTAATCAATATATTTAGGCTACATCTGTCTTGAAATCCTAACAAACTGACTATTCGCAAGAAGTCAAATATAAAAGTCCTTTGGTATTCTGGATGAAAGCATAATTCCACTTCATCAAGGACAATATTGAAACATCTATAACATGGTCTTCCCTTACGCACAGAACGTAAGTTAAGAAGGTGGTATAGGATGGCACTTGTCGTAAATATGAATTGTCGTTCGCCTGAACTTAAACGATTGAAGGGAACAATACCTTTTGTCCTGCCATTCTCATCTACCTTTTTCAGAATAACTTTTACGGAGAACAATGAAGGCGGAAGGAAATACATTCTGTCGTATACGGATTGTTCTATGTGAGGATTTCCCAACCATTCTTCATATTGGTCATAGGTAAACTTCTTGTAAAGGTTGTTTATATCTGGTACATTTTTTAAGCGAGATAAGAAGAAAACAGTTTGCCAGACTTTAACGCCTATATGTGACTTGTCGTCTTTTACGTGTTTAGCCAGTTTTTTGTACATGCCTTTTTGTGCCAAAGGAACTTCTGTACACAAAACAAATTCCAGGTTCGATATCGCTTTAAACTTTTGGTACATAGGATACTTTTCTGCTATTGACAATACTTTGCATACCAAGTAAAGACGTGCCATCCACAATATGTCATCATCATTTTCTCCAGCAAGAGGAATTTGGAAGTTTCCTAAAATCAAATTGGCGGCACTATTTCTGTTCTCTCTCTTACAAGCTTTCTTAAAGGCATCAAGTATTCGTGACAACTTCTGAATACCAGACTCTTTGGCGTTTACACTCTTGAAGCCCTTGATTAACTTGAATGGATCAAGTTTGTATTCAATGCTTTTCAGTTCATATCCATGTAAATATTGCCCATGTTTAGCACCTCTCGAAAACTCAATGAGCAGAGATGTGATACGATACATGGTCAATGCTGTCTCATTATGCATATTGATTGTCCCATCATCCCTGTAAGGATTCAGATTGATAGGACACATATAGCCATCATTTTTATGAAACAAGCTGTTTATCCAAGTTCCTTTGCCTTTCTTCCAACACTTTTTTTCCCTATCATATACAAGGCATTTTTCTTCTGAGTAATCTGATGCTACATATGCCTGTACTGAATAATTTGTAACAATTGTGTAGAAGAATGAGGATGCCAATTCAAATATCTTTTGTTCTGAAGCATTGGTATAATCTTCAAAACCATTGAATTCTTCTATTCCATTATTGCCAAAACAAACTTTCTTGTCATCAGCAACCAAAGCCACAGCTGTATCTCTGACTTTCAATACTATGTCTTTACCTCCAATGGAATATTCCAAGTCCGCATAGATACCCAATACATATTTCAGTTCATCAGCTGCCGAACATTCCACTCGACAAAACATCATAGCTGCAAGATTGTTAATCATACGAAACATCAGTTCCAACAATGTCGACTTGCCAGAACCATTTTCACCAACAATTGTTTCAACCGTTATATTTGTGCCAAAGAATCCTTTTTCTACCTGAGAGTTAAACAAGTATTCCGCAGGATGCAAATTCTTCCTCACTTTTTCCGAGCATTCGGAATGTATAACTAACCTCTTTAATGTAAATGATATATCCATACGCTTATTCTGTAAATATTATTTCTTATTCCACATCCTCCACAAAAAATGCCATGTTCTGAAAATTGGTTCACTCAGTGCTTCTGCAGGATAATATCTCACGAAATGCATATTTCTCCATATCTTCAGGAAGTATTTCTTTGCCATTCCTTGTTGTGTAAAATGCCCATACTTGGTGGAGTACTGTCCAAAAGTTGCCGCCATTCAGTATCTCTGCCAGCAACAACTTTCCTCGCTTTTCATCCATCGGAGCTATCATATTCTCCTCTGATAGTCCCAAAGCCTCATGCAGCACATACATCATCGCCCCGGCAAACTTCCACAATCCCAAATACTTCAATTCCTTCTGCACCAAATCTAAAGCTGTAGAAGCAGAAGAACAGGAACAGAACTCGTATCCCCACTAACACCCCGGCGGTCCCATCCCGCACAACCATGGCGAAGACCGCTTTGGTCCGCCATCCTTAGAGCGTAGCGATTCCGAGCACCGAGAAGGTGCGGTTACATCCCCGCTTCCTGAGGAAGAGGGGCTTGGGGAGAAAGTGGAGCCCTCTTTGGAAAGAGGGACTGGGTGATTCGAAAAATCAGTATCCAAAAATACATTTTTTGAGAAATCATTGACTACAAGAAAATAATCAATGATTTGCCTCATTCCAATCCCTTCATCAAAGAAATGGTGATACAGATGTGTCAGCTGATAAATCACATTGAATGCCGTCGTTGGTATAGCGATGTCTCCAATACAATCTGGCAAGCTAACAACATTTGAGCATTGCAAAAGAGATTGCTTGCTACCATATTCACCTTCATGTTTTGTCGATGAATTTGTTGCGCCACTCCCATCCACAAGTCATCAGCAGTTCCCTCTCAATCGGGTTCAGCCTCAACTCCTCAGGATACTCTTCTCCAAGCCTTTCGATACCATCAAAGCAAAGCCCCAGTATCGCCTGCTTAGAAGCAAAGGAATACAGCTTTTGCCAGTCCATACCAGCAATCACCCTACTCATATCCCTTTTACCCCCAAGACAGTATCTTAGAAAAGCGAAATATGTATCAATCATATAAGTAATATAAGGGCAGAATTACTTCAGCCCCTTCCTGTCATTATCCTCAAACCAGTCAGCCAGTGCTTCCTCAAAGCTCCACTTAAACTGATAGCCGCAGTTCTTCAACTTCTCGCCACAGATGTTAGTTGAAATCTGGAGCTTCTTCACTCTTGCAGGACAGATACCCATTGTCGAACCAAGGAGCATGGCAACTCTTGCCATAAGCATGACAACCCAGTTAGGAATATCAGATACAAACTGAGTCAATCCTGTTACCTTCTTCATAGCCTCCACGATATGCTGAACACCACACAAGAACGGACGATGGTAAGCTGGTGATGAGCAGCATCACCATTCTGCCACTTCTCAGCAAAAGCCACCACATTCTCAGCGCCACGGATATTCGTCTCAAAATACTCATGATCTTCATGTCCAGGATTACGATGCACGGCAGCAAAGTTGAAGATCACATCATCCTCTGTAGGAGTAAATGGCAAGTTATCGATAGGCTTGCGGATATCATACGATACGGTAGATGTGTCCCCTGACCACGCTATAACAGAAACAGATGACGGAGATAGAAGCAATACCTTGGTAGAGATTGCAGTGATGTGTTGGTACCAATTACACCGCTACGCCTGGTACCGATACTGCGCTATCGTCATTTTATTCGGAAAAATCATTTGGCACGGCAATACGAGCCATATAATTCATAAGTTTAGAATATAAAACTTGTGCAAGTAATTCATTGTATCTTTCAATACGTTGAACTTGAAATTCAATAATCTTCCCATCCCTTAAACAAGGTACAGTCAGAAAACAAGATTTACAAAAATGTTGTATAGAATTCTTCGCATCACCTTTATCACAAGCAATAAGAATCGGGATAAGTTTTTTGGCAAATAGCGAAATATTATGATAACGTTTAAGCATATTAGGTTGTAACAAATTTTCATCCTCTATAGGACAATTTTCCTTTGTTACATCTATTATAGCTTTTCCGTCGATATTAAAAGAAACCAAATCTAACACATCAAGACTAACACGCTTAAAGGATGCAATATTTACGTATGAGAAGCCTGGTATATCAGAATTCTCCAATGCGACTTCGTTTACATTTAAAGACTCCTTATTATCCTTATTATTCTTAATTTCAATTATATAAGCAGAAGCTAATTGTCTCGATCTTTTCCCATTATCTCTAATTGCTAAACTACATGGTTGGAATAGCAGGATATAATTTTGGGATCCGATTTTAAATATATCACCATTAGCCACAGGACTATATGTTTGATTTATATAAGTTCCAGAAGTATATAGCTCAGAATTTCTTAGCTCTCTTAACCAAGATTTATCAATTTCATTATCAGAACAAAAGACACTTGACATTCGTAATTTGCAAAGGTCATTTTGAAGTTTTTGAAAATTACTTTCTCCAACTATTGACGTTTGGATGGAATTCTCTAACAATACCATAAAGATTCTATTCAATGTTACGTATTCCCAACAACCTTCTTTTTCTGAAGTTTTTACAATTGCAGAATCAAAACTAGCAGGATCCATATGTAGGAATGTCTGACGGGCCTGATTATATCCATTATCAAAAACTTTCAAAGCATCTTTTTTTAACTTAGATATATGATTAAGCCATAAAATATTTCTCAACCCCTCTATCATTTTTTCCTCAGGCTCATCCAAAATACGTTTTTTAGATAATGGATAAACCATGGTAGAAGAGCCTAATTCTTTCCATACATCAATTTCTTCGTCAATAGAAAATTTGCCCGAAAAAAGTCCGCAATGCAAATACTGAGTATCTTCCACTTTCTGTAGTAGTGTTTCACCTCCATGTTTTTGGTCCTCGAGCTCTTGATCCATAAGTAACAGAACCTGAAAACTGTCTTTAACTTCATTTTTTAAATCACCTATAAAAGCATCAGTAAATTCTGCTGGGGACATGCATTCTACCTTAATTTCATGATTTTTTATATTATTTAAACATAAAAGAATATTCTGCCATTCATCGGATAATTGCATGACATCAAAAACACAATTGCGCTTGTCATCATCTGTTGCACCATTCCACCAAGAATCAAACTCTTCTTCTAAAACGTCCTTATCACTAGATATAAAATCCAGTTTATGATAATCATCTGTTTCCAACCATGTTCTTAGAACAGCATGCGCATCCTCTAGATATCTTTCGACACAAAAAATATCATCTACATAAATAATCTTCTTAACATTTGACAGATTAAGAAGTTGTACTAATTTATCTATCATAACAATACTAAATTAAACCTGAAAGATTCAAAACAAAACAATACTTCCGTCCCCAACTATTACGGGCATCTGACAATGAAATATTACACCCAAAGTCATCCAACATTTGTCTTACAATGAATAGTCCTAATCCTCTTCCCTTACCTACAGGCTTACAGGTCATAAAAGGATCAAACAGCGATTCTTCAATAGACTGATCAATACCAAGCCCATTGTCAGCAAAGTAAACCCAAGGACTATCAATTTTAATACTAATACATGGATTTTCTACTTTGAAATGCTTAAGCCAATAAACAGAATTATTGATAAGATTATCAAAAACCTGAATTAGCTTTCCACTATTTACAGTTATATTGAAATCATTAACTACATCTATTTGAGGAACTATGTTATGCTCTTCAAACTCATGAGAATAATAAGCCAGTTCTTCTTCTCTCAAAAATTTTGTTAGTGACAAACTTTCTTTTTTATCACGTGAATATTTTTCGGAAAAAGAATGACTAAAAAAGCAAAAAATAGCAGATTTGAGCTTTTGTTTTGAGTTTCAAGTGGTTGTGGCAGTCGTTGGCTTTTTGTGGCATTCGTGAGGAAATGCGAAAATGGCGGATTTGAGAAGTAGAAACGCTTTCAAGTCATTACCTCAAAGAAACGCTCTAATAAGCATTTTTAACGGCTTCGGTTTTTACTTCTCAATTCTGCACAGGTTGTGAATTTGCCATGCAACTCTCATGATTTAATTTTGCACAGAACAAAAAGCAAGGAATTATGAGAAGTACATTCAAGACAGTCTTCTATGTAAACGGAAGCAAGGAGAGAAACGGAATTGTCCCTATCATGGGACGTGTGACAATCAACGGAACTATCGCACAGTTCAGTTGCAAGCTGAGCGTGACCAAGGCGATATGGGATGCCAAGGGCAACAGAGCCAAAGGCAGAAGCAAGGAAGCCAATGAGGTGAACTTTGCGCTTGATAACATCAAGGCTCAAATCGCTAAGCATTACCAACGGCTTTCCGACCGTGAGGCGTTCGTTACCGCTGAAATGGTGAGAAACGCATATCAAGGCATAGGTACGGAGTATGAGACATTACTCAGAGCTTTTGACAAGGAGAACGCAGCCTTTGCCCAACGCGTGGGAAAAGACCGAGCTGTCCGAACCTACCGCAAGTATCTGACGGTAAGAAAGTACGTTGCCGAGTTCATCAAATTTCAGTACAAGCGCAGCGATATGTCCATGAATGAGCTTACCGAGGAGTTCATCCGTGATTTTTGTCTGTATTTGAAGAATGTCATTGGACTCACGCAATCTACCATTTGGATATACTCCATACCATTGAAGCATATCGTCACGGCAGCACACTACAACGGCAAGATACAGAGAAATCCGTTTGCCATGTACCACGTTGACCCAGACCACAAGGAGCGTGAGTTCTTGACAGAGGAAGAATTGGACATATTTGCAGGAATAGAGTTGGAAAATCCCAACTTTGCTTTTGCGAGAGACTTGTTTATGTTTGGTTGTTGGACAGGTATCTCTTTCGTTGACATCAAGAATCTTACAGAGGACAATGTTGCCATTATAAGTGGGTCTCCATGGATAGTTTCTCAGCGTCAAAAGACAGGCGTACCATTCAAAATTAAACTGATAGATGCAGCCATACAGATAATTGAACGTTACAAGCCATTGAGAAAAGATATGCACTTGTTTAATATTGGCTCACTTGACATGGTAAACAAGCGTATAAAGAAAGTGGCAAAAATGTGTGGCATCAAGAAGCGAATTTCATTTCATGTAAGCCGGCATTCGTTCGCAGTTTTGGCTTTAAACTACGGTATGCCGATAGAGAGTGTAAGCAAGATACTGGGACATACGGACATCGCCACAACACAAATTTACGCAAAGGTGACAAGTACTAAATTGGAGCATGACATATCAGCTTTTGAAAGTCGAATCAAGGGGCATATGCCGACAATGGGGGGAATGGCATGAAAAGGACTGTAATCACCGTGGACGGAAATGGAATGTTATCCATTCCGTCCAACTTGCAAGACTTGTGGATGAGTGAGGGTGAATTGGTTGATATGCTTCATGTCACCGCCATGAAACTCCATGCTGTGATAAGGTCAATATACAAGGATGGTTTATTGACGGTGTCGGAAGTCCAACAGAAACAGGAAACTTCCAATGGCATTTGGCAAACGTTGTATGGCTTTCCGATGATTGTTGCCCTTTGCTTCCGTATAAACTCATACGGGGCAGCTCGGTTTCGTGCCACCATCTTCAAGAGATTGTACGGGGCAAAAGAGAAAAGTAGTGTCATTATCCTACAACTCAATAGAAGAACAACCGCCTTTAGTTGAATGTCCTCTTGCTTGTTTGTTGGCTTGGCGCTGTCGTACTGTCGTGAATAAGTACTGAAGCATAAGCATGACATTCTTACTTGTAGGGGGATGAGTTCTGTTCATAAAAATGACGGACAAAACACCCCTTATTTTTGTTGAATTGTTGAATATGATGAAAGAAGTATTGAACATCAGGCATTTACGGCTCAACATATTCTCAACAAATCTCTCAACAAAAGAAAGATAATGTTGAAAAGAGAAAACCATGAACACCATTCCTTTCTTTCTTTTTTGCCCAGTAATTTGTTGTGTAGAGCTATTTGTTGAGAGTTTGTTGAGGGTATAAGTGGTTGGTTCTCATAAAGATAACACCTATCTTCAACAATTCAACGTTTTACATGCCCTCACTTGGTACGCTGTAAAATGTGCTTGTGGATTAATTGGCAACCGCTCTATTCTCCGAAATGGTTGCAGCAACGTTCCTTGGAGGCTTTGCGCCTCCAGCCACTTGGGCGAACCTCCGCAGTG
>OMAD01000218.1_pt1 | contig 24830 bp, 17 predicted proteins | sample 1644581 | NCBI WGS metagenome assembly OMAD01 (sample SAMEA103958120, study PRJEB25191) | human gut metagenome | biome: human-associated habitat [ENVO:00009003]; feature: intestine environment [ENVO:2100002]; material: feces | place: Germany | collected 2013/2015 | reverse complement strand
TAAGAAAAATATGTATGTGGCCACGGTTGTCGTACTGGTCAGCGTTCTTATGGGCGTCCTGCCTTTTGTGCTGGCTTATCAGGTGATCGCGCCGCTGGTCATGGGTGAATCTATTGAAGCATCCTTTATCATTTTGCGCGTGGTTCTTGTCTTGGTGTGTCTGGTGCTGCAAGCCCTTTTCTATGGCTGGGGGCTGAATCTTTCTCACAAAGCCGCTTACGACACGCTGCTCCGTCTGCGGACGGCACTTCAAAAACGGTTTGAAAAGCTGCCCCTTGGTGTCATTCAGGATAAAGGCACCGGCACAGTCAAAAAGCTGTTCGTGGATGATGTAGACAGTCTGGAAGTTTTGCTGGCTCACTCCATGCCGGAGGGAATTGCAAACCTGATGATCCCTATTGCGGTTTATGTGGCAATGTTCTTTGTGGATTGGAAACTGGCGCTTCTGTCGCTGGCATCCATTCCGATCAGTCTGATTGCCATGATGACGATGTATTCCGTTGGCATGAAGAAAATGGGGCCTTACTACATGGCCGGACAAAAGATGAACAATACCATTATTGAGTACATTAACGGTATGGAAGTTGTCAAGGTATTCAATAAGGACGCAGATTCCTACGAGCGGTTCCGCAAAGATGTATCAGATTATCGGGACTATACTCTGGCGTGGTACAAGGCGGCGTGGCCGTGGATGGCAATTTACAGCAGTCTGCTTCCATGCACCATTATTCTGACTTTGCCTGTTGGCGCATGGTTCGTTCTCTCTGGCTGGTCTACTCTGCCTAATTTGATCTTGGTACTGTGTCTTTCTTTAAGTATTGGTATGCCGCTGCTGAAATCTCTCGGTTTCCTGCCTACCATGCCCCAGCTTAACTATAAAATTTCTGCATTGGAGCAGGTGTTGGATGCGCCGGAGCTCCAGCAGACAGAAGGTGCGTTCCACGGGAAAGATGACACCATTACTTATGACTATGTTTCTTTCGCTTATCAGACCACACAGCCCGGCCCGGATGGAAAGCCTGTTGTAATTGAGGATGAAGTTCTCCATGACATTTCCTTTACGGCAAAAGCTGGACAGAAAACAGCCCTTGTTGGTGAATCTGGCTCCGGCAAGAGTACATTAGCGAAACTGCTGATTCACTATTATGACCCACAGAAAGGCAGTATTTCCATCGGTGGGCAGAAACTATGCGATATGAGTCTTGAAGCACTCAACAGCCGTATCTCCTATGTGGCACAGGATCAATACCTGTTCAATACCTCTCTGCTCGAAAACATTCGGCTTGGTCGGCTGAACGCAACGGATGAAGAAGTGGTGGAGGCCGCAAAGAAAGCTCAGTGTATGGAGTTCCTTGAGAAACTTCCGCAGGGTATTCATTCGATGGCTGGTGATGCAGGAAAAATGCTCTCCGGCGGTCAGCGCCAGCGTATTTCTCTGGCAAGGGCAATCTTAAAGGATGCTCCTATTGTGGTGCTTGACGAGGCAACTGCCTATGCCGATCCTGAAAACGAAGAAAAGATGGAGACCGCTATTGCAGAGCTTGTAAAAGGTAAGACCCTTGTGGTTATTGCACACAAATTACCAGCCATTATGAACGCAGATCAGATTTGTGTTATGGATCACGGAAAACTGGTTGCAACGGGCAGACATCAAGAGCTGATCCAGTCCTGCCCTGAATATCAAAAGTTGTGGAAAGCGGCACAAGACAGCGCCGAGTGGAAAGTACACACTGCAAAGGAGGGGAAATAAATGTTTGCTTTGTTTTCAAGAATATTGAAACTTTCCGGCCGTTATAAGAGCCGTATTCAGGGCGCATTTGTTTGTGCGTTTCTGGAATCCATTCTGTCCAAAATGCCGATTTTTCTGGCATTTGTGGTTTTGAGTGGATTTGCAAACAAGACCATTACCGGGCAGACTTGCCTTTATGTGGGACTTGGCCTTGCCGCTATTGTGCTGGTTCAGATGCTCGTCCATTATCTTAGTGACAGCCTGCAAAGTGCAGCGGGATATTTGATGTTTGCTGACAAGCGTATCGAATTGGGCGGCCATCTGCGGAAACTTCCGATGGGATATTTCACTTCCGGCAATATTGGCAAGATCAGTTCTGTCCTCAGTACCGACATGGTGTTCATTGAAGAAGTCGCTATGAGTACGCTGGGAAACATGATGAGCTATCTGCTGTCCTCGCTGGTTTTGCTGGCGTTCATGTTTTATCTGAATTGGCAGCTTGGCTTGATCGCTGCGATAGTTACTATTTTGGCATGGCTGGTATCTAAGGGAATGAACAAAGTTTCCCTACGAGAAGCAGCAGGCCGTCAGGAGCAGAGTGAACGGCTGACCGATGCGGTGCTGTCTTTTGTGGAGGGCATTGGTGTTATTAAGAGCTATAACCTGCTTGGAGAAAAATCCGAAGAACTGTCCGGCAATTTCAAGCGTTCCAGAAATACATCGCTTGACTTTGAACGAAAAATGACCCCGTGGACAATGGGGCTGAATATCCTTTACGGTATTGGTATTGCAGCAATTTTTGGCCTGTCTATTGTGTTGGAACAGAGCGGTGCGCTTTCTTTGGCTTATGTGTTGGGTGTTCTGCTATTTGTATTTGATCTTTTTGGCCCGTTGAAGGCTCTCTATGGAGAAGCATCCAGACTAACCGTTATGAACGCTGCCCTTGATCGTATTGAAGCGGTATTGGATGAACCGGAACTTTCCGACAACGGCAAGCAGCATATTCCGGCTCAGGCACAGCCGGGACAGCCGGAAGTCCTGTTCAACGATGTTACATTTGCTTATCAGGATAAAGAGGTTCTGCATCATATCAGTTTTGCCATGAAGAAAAATTCTATGACAGCGCTGGTTGGACCGTCCGGTAGCGGTAAGTCCACCATTGCAAACTTGCTGGCGCGACTTTGGGATGTAAAATCCGGCAATGTGACGATAAGGGGCGTGGATATTCGCAATGTACCTCTGTCGGAATTGATGGATCAGATCAGCATGGTATTCCAGCGCGTGTATCTGTTTCAGGACACCATTTACAACAATATCATCATGGGAAAGCCGGATGCCACGGAAGAAGAAGTCTATGAGGCTGCCAGAAAAGCCCGCTGCTATGATTTCATTATGGCTTTGCCCGACGGATTCCAAACGGTGGTTGGTGAGGGCGGTGCAACACTTTCCGGCGGCGAAAAACAGCGTATTTCGATTGCCCGCTGTATCCTGAAAGACGCGCCTATCGTCATTTTGGACGAAGCTACCGCGAGTGTGGATACGGACAATGAAAGCTATATTCAGGAGGCTATTTCCGAATTGGTGAAGGGAAAGACCCTGCTTGTAATCGCTCACCGCCTAAATACCATCTGTCAGGCTGATCAGATTTTGGTGATTGCCGATGGACGGATCAGTGAACAAGGAACCCATGACGAGCTTATAGCAAAAGCCGGGATTTATCAGGATTTTGTAAATATCCGTAAAAAGTCCTCCAGCTGGAGCCTTGCATAAAGGAGACAATAGTGAAGATTCATGCGTCCGGAGAGGATTATCTGGAGGCTGTGCTGGTTCTTCAAAAGAATCACGGTGCTGTCCGCTCTATTGATGTTGCACGGCGTGTTGGAGTTTCAAAAGCCAGCGTAAGCTATGCGGTGTCGGCTTTGCGTGAAGGGGGCTTTTTAACGGTAGATAGTGATTACGTTTTGCATTTGACCGAAGCAGGCCGGAATGTTGCCGAAAAAATTTATGAGCGGCATCAGTTCTTTACAGAGCAATTTATCGCAGCTGGCGTTGACCCTGAAATTGCAGAGCGAGATGCTTGCCGGATTGAACACGCCATCAGTCAGGACACCTTTGAAAAGATCCGGGATGCACACAAACAGGAAAAATAGGATACTAATGCCCGTCGTTCCAACTGTGCGGACAAGAGCAGCCAGTGGGGAAAATATAAGCCCACTGGCTGCTCCACATGAAAGACAATCATCGGCCCTTTTGTTTTCCCCTGTACATCACTTCAGCTTATCTGCGCTCATGCACAGGTCTATGTACCGTTGCGACTCTTCTTCACTCTTTCCTGCAAAGTAATCAAGAACGCACTTGGCAACGGTCTGCGGCGCTCTATCGTGGAACACGATTCCATCCAGACTGATGTCCATTTCTTCTGAGATCAGCGCAACCGTTTCAAATTTCGGATTGCTCTTGCACTTTTCAATCTCAATGACAGTTCGGGTACACATATTAAGCCGTTCCGCTAATTCGCGCTGCGTGATCTTTTTCTGCTCCCGCTTTTCGCGAAGCTTTTGGGCGAACAGGTCAAGGAAGTTCATTGTAAATCACCTCTACTACATTGTAGAGTGAGCCTCAATTCACTTAAATACACATGAAGCTCACATTGAATGAGCCGCAAATCACATTCAGCGAGTTGGAGGTAATTTTATGATGTCACGGATGAACAGGAGATACTGCTAAGGCCGCTCGCGGTCATGTAAAAAAGCATAAGCACCGATTAGCCGTCCACTTCAAAAAGCACGCGGCTATCCCCCAGACGAGCTGCACTCACGAAAGCGAGTTGCAGCTCTCTTTTTATGCGGTTTGGTTCATCCGTGATTTAGCCCCTCCCGGTACAGTATTCGTTACTCATGTTTTCACTCGCACGCAAGGCGCTCGTTCAGGTCATCATGCCTGTTCGAGCGCCTTTTTACGTTTTCCTGTCGGCTGTCGTTCTCCGCCAGTGTTGGTCTGGTTCACCACCCACCCAACACCGAAACGGAGGACATATTATGTTTAACAGAAAGAGCAGCTATGCGCTGAACAAGAAAGACCCCAACGCTATCGTTTACATGGATGCCAACGAAGCCATCATCCGCCTGACCCGCGAGGACTTTGCCAGCGAGGAAGAATTTCTGAAATGGAAGTCCCTGTCGGATGCAGACTATCATGCTTCCGAGAAAGAGGATCATGTCTACGCTAATCATACCCTTGCACTGGACGAGCTTTCCGAGGAAGCAGCATCTATTCCCGCTGCGGATGTCTGCATGGAGCAGGCGCATGACCGGGTGGCGGAAATCCGCCGTAGCACCCAAAAGGTTACGCAAATCAGGAAGCACCTGACGGACACTCAGTTCCGCAGGATGTGGATGTATTTCGTGGATGGAATGACGATTGACGAGATTGGAAAAGTCGAAGGCGTGTCGCATCAGGCTATTTCTCTCAACATTACAGCAGCAATCAGAAAAATCAAAAAATATTTCTGAGGTTTTTCAAAAACACCTTGCAAAAGTGGCCCAAAATCGGCGATAGGTGAAGGGACATTCTCCACGAAGCCTTTCGTTGAACGTTGAAAACTGAATAGACCATGATGCAGGCACAAAACCCGCGTGATAGCGGCATAAGGTGCGCCGCCACGACGATGGCTTCAAGGAGGCGATTCCGGAAAAGCCATCCGAGCGATCTACGCAGCCTTAGACCCGATTCGGCAAATCGGGCGCGATGACAGCGCGGCGGATAATGAAACTTGCTCACGCCCTCCCACAGACTTGAGGGGGAACCCTGCGGTATGCGCCAGCCCTTTGAGGCAGCGGTATCGTGGAGTTATGACAGCCCTGCCAAGGGCGGCCTGCATCATGCCCACTATCCGGGGCGCGTGGCAAATAGGATAGATTTTCTCAAATGGACAAGCAGAGCGGCTGCGCCGGTATTCGCCATTATGTTATGTGGCTCCAATTCTGCCCGCGCAGCCGCCTCTCAAAGTCAGATACCATGCGCTGACGGGCTTTCCCATCAGCGCATTCATGTGACCTTGAGGAAACCCACCAAACCGAGAAAGGAGATCGCCATGATGCAGCCAACGCCAAACGAATCCCGAATCCACACGGATGAGCTGGTGGACATCCGGGAAGTATCTGTTGACAAAAATCTTCCCAAGGAAGAACGCATTGCCGCCTTTATCCGCCAGATCAAAAATCCCTACCGCTTCCGCTGCGGCGATTTCGTGGTAAACGCCTGCTTTGCCGGGAACGGTGTTACGTTGGAGGAATGTCTGCAAGGCATTTTGCGCTGAGCGACATCCTCGCTTTTTTCCGCAGAGAGTGCTATGATCGGTGTGGAAAAGGATGAAAACCTAATAGCCAGATAACCACTCTTTTCATGCGGGAGCAGTCCGGGAGAAAGGAGTGCTTTTTCATGCCTAAATACAAAGCAACCGCTTATATCCGCCTGTCCTACACCGACGATCATTCCAGCGAAAGCGACAGCGTTTCCAATCAGCGCAAGCTCATTGAAAACTTTGTAGAGCGCAACCCGGATATTGAGGTCGTTTCCGAAAAGATCGACGATGGATACAGCGGCATCATCTTTGACCGCCCTGCGTTCAAGGAAATGATGCAGGATGTCACCGATGGCAATATCAACTGCGTCATCGTAAAAGACCTCTCCCGCTTAGGGCGCGAGTACATCGAAACTGGCCGGTATCTGCGCCGGGTATTCCCGGCCTACGGGGTGCGCTTCATCGCTATCACCGACAGCATCGACACCGCCCACGACAGCAGCGATGATCTGACCGTATCGGTCAAGAACATTATGAACGAAGCCTACTGCCGGGACATTTCCATCAAGACCCGCACCTCTCTGGACGTGAAGCGGCGCAACGGCGATTTCGTCGGTGCGTTCCCGGTGTACGGCTACATGAAAGCCGAGGACAACAAGAATTTGCTCGTCCCTGACCCCTACGCCGCCCGCGTTGTCTGCGACATCTTCCGTATGCGGCTGGAGGGCGCAAGCGCCTCCAAGATTGCATCAGAGCTGAACCGGCTGGGTATCCTCTCCCCGCTGGCTTACAAGAAGAACAACGGTCTGCCCTACGCGAAAAAGGGCTATGCGGACAAGGCTGACTGCAAGTGGTCGGCCACCACCATCATCCGCATCTTGCAGGACGAAACCTACACCGGAACGCTGGTGCAGGGCAAACAGGGTACGCCGCATTACAAGATCAAGCAGATGGAGCAGCGCCCCGCCTCCGAGTGGGTGCGTGTCCCGGATGCCCACGAAGCATTGATCGCCCGTCAGGATTTTGATCTGGTGCAGCGCATCAAGGGGCTGGATACCCGCACTTCTCCCAACGAGGACACGGTGTACCTGTTCTCCGGTATTCTGATCTGCGGGTGCTGCGGAAGCCGCATGACCCGCAAGACCAACCGTGCGAACGGCAAGGAGTACCACTACTATTATTGTCCTACCGGCAAGAAAAAGGGCTGCGCCCATCCGGTCATGCTGAAAGAAAGCAGCCTGATCGACTGTGTGCGGGACAGCCTGAAAGCCTATATCGGCAATATTGCTTCTCTGGAGGCGCTGCTGACCGGCATTGACCAGTCCAGCATCAATCAGGCGCTTGCCAAGGAATACAGCGACCACATTACCGACAACGAGCGCCGGTTGGAGCAGGTGCTGGAGTTCAAGGCACGGCTTTATGAGAGCCTTGTGGGAGGTATGCTTACCAAGGAAGAATACGCTTCCTATAAGGCAAAGTACACCAAGCAGGCCGAGGACATCCGCGAGAGCATCCGCGTTCTCAAGGAAAAACTCACGGAGGTTTTGGAAAACCGGAGTGAGCGCAACCGCTGGATTTCGCAGTTTACGCAGTTCTCCACGCTGGAAACCTTAGACCGCAGGGCGCTCATTCACATGGTACAGAGCATCCGCGTCCGTGGCAAAAAGGAGCTGGATATTACCTTTACCCATGAGGACGAATACAAAAAGGCGTTGCAGCTTTTGGCGCTGGCAGCGCAGCAGAAAGATTACGAACAGAGAAAGGTGGGCTGAGCATGGCGAGAAAAAGCAGGAAAGAAACGGCTGCGGTAGCCGTGCAGGAGGCCGACGCCGCTTGCCGCGCCGCGATCTACGTCCGCCTTTCTGTGGAGGATACCCACACGCACAGCGTATCCATTGAAACCCAGCAGATGATTATTGCCCGCTATCTGGAGCAGTACCCGGAGATCAGCGTATACGATACCTATATCGACAACGGCGCGACCGGGACAAACTTCCACCGTCCGGGCTTTCAGCAGATGCTCTCGGATATTGAGGCCGGTCACGTCAACTGCGTCATTGTGAAAGACCTCTCCCGTTTGGGCCGAAACACCATTGACACCGGCTATTACATCGAGCAGTATTTCCGCATCCGCAACATCCGCTTTATTGCGGTCAATGAAAACTTCGACACCGCCGCCCCGGAGGACGCTCATTCCGGTATCATCATTCCGCTGCGGAACATGATAAACGAAGCCTACGCTTTGGACATCGGGCGCAAGATCAGGGCGCAGCAGCGGCAGGCCATGAAGGACGGCAAGTTCATCGGTGCGCGTACTCCCTACGGCTACCTGAAAGCGGAGGACGATTGCCACCAGCTTATCATCGACCCCGTTGCCGCCGTTGTGGTACAGCGGATGTTCCGGTGGGCTTCTGAGGGCGCTGGCCTGAATACCATTGCCGTGCGGCTGAATGAAGCAGGCATTCTTACCCCCAGCCACTACAAGAAGATGCAGGGCAAGATCACCCACGAAAATTTGCTCGGCAGCGGCAAGTGGCAGACCCGAACGGTCGGCGTCATTCTCCGCTCCGAGGTCTACACCGGAGATCTCGTTCAGGGGCAGACCAAAACCGTGGATCACCGGCAGGTCAAGGCCGATGCCGAGGAATGGACGGTGGTACGGGACACCCACGAGGCCATCATCAGCCGGGAACAGTTCGCGGCGGTGCAGGAAATTCTCAATCAGACCGCCAGCCGCGCCAAGGCGCGGGAGGTCAAAGCCTTCACGCCGAATCTTCTCAAAGGCAAGGTATTCTGCGCCCATTGCGGCGGCAGCCTGCACCGGCAGAGAAACATTCGCAAGAAGTCCGACGATGTGTACTTCTACCATTGTCTGAGCCAGAGCCGAATCAGAAAGGATGCCTGCCCCGGCGTGACCATCCGCGAGGATGCGTTGCTGGATATGCTGGCAGATATGCTTCAGGACGCGCTTGATACGGCGCTGGGGCAATACACCCTCTCTCTTGCGGAGCTGCCCCGGCAGGCCGCTGACCGCGCTGAGCTGCGGGAGAAGATCACCAGCCGCAAGCAGGAAATCCAGCGGCTTCGCGGTATCGTGCGGAGCTTATATGAAAACCTCGTCCAAGGTGTTCTTACCAAGGATGAATACTTCGACTACAAGGAAAAGTACGAAAGCCGCATTGCCGACCTCGCCGTGGAAATGGAGCAGTTGGAGGACGGCCTGCGAACGATGGATACGCAGCTTGAGCAGCACCGGGCGTTGGAACAGGACGCCGCACAAATCAAGACCGACCGTGCGCTGACCGGCGCACTTATCGAGCGGCTGATCGACCGCATCGAGGTATCCCACGACAAGCAGATCACGGTGCGCTATCGCTTCCAGAGCGAGTTTGAAACCTACGCGGAGGTGCTGGAACAATGCAGAAATATGTAATTGCCCTCTACATCCGCCTCTCCATTGAGGATTACAAGTACGACAGTCTGAGCATTGAAAATCAGAGCCTTGTTCTCCACGAGTACGCGGCTTCCATGCCCGAAGCTCTGAACGCGGAGATCATGGAGTTCATCGACAACGGGTACAGCGGCACAAATTTTGAGCGTCCGCAGGTACAGAAGCTCATTGAGCTGGTGCGGGCCAATCAAATCGACTGCATCATTGTCAAGGATTTTTCCCGTTTCGGGCGAAACAGCATTGAAACCGGCTACTTTATCGAGCGCGTGTTCCCGCTGTTCCATACCCGCTTCATTTCCATCAGCGACGATTTTGACAGCAGCAAATTCAAGGGTGACACCGGCGGCATGGACGTAGCATTCAAGTATCTCATCAGCGAATATTACAGTCGCGATATGTCCATCAAGACCAAGAGCGCCAAGTACGCCAAGATGCAGCGCGGCGAGTATCAGAGCAAAATCTGTCCCTACGGCTATCGCAAAAGCGCCGATGGCAGAATGGAGCCTGACCCGGAGGCCGCTGCCGTTGTGCAGCTCATCTTCCAGCTTGCCGCCGAGGGCATCAACGCCACCGCCATCACACGGGAGCTGTTCCGCAGAAGCATCCCTACCCCCGGTCAGTACAAAGCGGCGCACGGCAATCATACCCACGATATTTCCCGCTGCCACGGGATTTGGAGTGCATCCACCATTCTCCGCATTTTGGAGGACGAACGCTACACCGGCGTGTATGTGATCGGCAAGCGGGCGGTTCTCGAAGTAGGCGGCACCAGAAGCCGCCTGAAGGACAGAGAATCGTGGTACATCATCCCCGACCATCACCCGGCCATCATAGAGAAAGCCGTGTTTGATACCGTGCAGGCCAGCCAGCTCCGCTTTTCCCAGCCAAACAAGAAAAAGCGGGACTACCCGCTGAAAGGCAAAGCCTTCTGTGGCTGCTGCGGTCATGCGCTGTCCCGCACCATGCAGAAAACCTCATATTATCACTGCCGCCATTCCGAGGCGGACGTAGAAAGCCGCTGCCACAAGATGCGCCTGAACGCCGCGGAGCTGGAACAGGCGGTATTCCTGACGCTGAAAAAGCAGATGGAAGCCACCGCGCCGCTTGCCCCTGACGGTACGCTCCGGGTAGATGCTTCCGTACCGGAACGCGCCGAATATGAGCAGCAGATTGAGACGCTGCAAGACGGCAAGCGCACGTTGTATGAACGCTATCTCATGGGCGAGATCGACCTGAATACCTACAAGGCAGAAAAGGCCGCGTGTGACGAGCTGCTGCTGAAAACGAAAAACGCCTATGCCGCAGTATTGGCACAGGCGAAACAGAAGCAGGACGAACAGGCACGGCAAGACAGCCGCAAGGAAGCGTCCAAGGTGATTTTCGATGCGGACACGCTGACCACCGAGCTGGCCGAGCTGCTGATCGACAGGGTGCTGGTGTACCCCGATAAGCGCATTGAGATCGCATATAAAATCCAAGACATTTTCGATTGAGGTGGCAGTCATGAAAATCGCTTTCTATTGCAGAGTGGACGGACAGGGCTTTGGCTTTGTCCTCCCCGATGAAGCTGACAAGCTCCGCGAGTTTTTCGCCGAGCATCAGGATAAGCCTGCGCTTGAAAATCCATCAAGCGCAAGCTAAAAATTTTTGTCGTGTGCTTGACATACGGGTGGCGTAAATCATGGAATCTGATATGCTTCAGCTCAATCTTGTCACAGATAAGCTGAAAGTGCTGTGTGACAAAATTCGGCTTTATTAAATTCCCCATAGGATCTACATTGATATATTCTTTGAACTCCTTGTTATAGGAATCACCAAACAGTTTAGCATTATGCTGCTGATTACGCAGCAGCTTAACAAGTAGTTCTTCCAACTGAGGCACCAGAGGTAAAGACCTGTTACTGGATTTGGTTTTCGGTTTGTCCTTCTTTATCATTTTCAGCTTGCCATCAATGCAGGACTCAACGACGACGTGCTTTACGCTGATTGTTTTACGGACAAAATCAATATTCTTCCATTTCAAACCAATAATCTCACTTCTACGCATCCCATAATAACTTGCAAAAATAACAATCTGTTCGAGAGGATCTCCGCGAAAAACCCGGAACATCTGATCCAACTCTTCAGCATTGTAAATACTGCCGACAAAAACTTCTTTAATAGGCTTTTTTACACGATCAGCGGGATTGCAGTTTATGGTTCCGTCTATATACAATTCCTGCAATGCCTTTCGTATATTTGCGTGTCTGTGGATTACAGTATTTGCAGATACTTTTCTGGTATCCATTAAATAATCGTAATAATCCTTTATCAGCTGTGGGTTTTTCTCAAGATCTGACAGAGTAAAACCTTTTTCCAAAAAATAAGGATAAATGGAACTTTCAATGCCACATTGATAGCCAGCGAAGGTATCTTCATCTACCGAATGTCTCATGGATTTAAGCCAGAACAGCATATAATCACAAAATAAAATCTGATCGACCGGTTTTAGCATGAGATTAGGGTTTACGGGCGGAATTACCCGTTTTTTCTTATTTCCCTGTTTGTTCGTATTCTTGGATGAAGTAAAATTCACATCGGGTTTATCCATAGTGGTTTCAGAAAAACCATTCAGACTACGATTATCTGACTGATGTGCAGCAACATCAGTATCTAAACTACTTAATTCTTCCGGATTCACTTCCTTTCCTTGCTCAGCAGCCATTTCAGGCGGTGTAAACTCTTGACGTGCTTGTTGGAGCATTCTTTCGGCATTTCTTGCATTTCCTCTGATTTTCAGGCCGGTAGAGATTTGTTTTGTCTTTCTCTTTCCATTTGCATCCTTATAACTCAGAATAATCTGGTAAATACCGTTTTGCTCCCTCAGATGACCTGCTACCATATATATTTCCTCCTTTTGGTAGTCTCAGCTCATCTGCCATGACAAGAGCATTATAGCATACCTAAAATGAAATTAGAAAGGTATCTGTAAGTATTCCAAAACATAAATTTTTGGTATTTTATAGATACGTCCGATACAAACAGATTTAATCTGCTTTTCTTTCACAAGTTTATAGGCTGTTTTGGTGCTGATGCCGAGCATGGAAGCAAGCTGTTCTACGGTTACTACATCCGGGTAGTTTTCAAAAATAGATTTATTTGTATTTTTCATAGTGAATCCTCATAAATGATAGGGTTATACACATATCTCCCGTCACCGCTTCCTGCGCCCTTTTAGGCCGCGTAGTATGGCTGTACTGTGTGCATTTAGTCTATCCGCAGTGATAGGACGGATAGCACCCGTATGCATGACGGTATATGCTATGAACTTGTCATGGAGCAATGACCCATAATACAGATCACTTGTAGAGTAAATACAGCAGATGATGAAAAATCCCTGAAAAATTTTTTGAATTTTGTCAATGGGCTAATAACATACAAACAATGTTATCAGAAGAAAGTTGGAATGCTTTGATTATTATAGCGAGTGTTAAAAGCCGGTTGACAGAATAATCACAGATATGCTATTCTCAGCTTGTAATTGATTTTTGTGCATTCCCAATCGGGATAGAAGCACACGTTGTTTAAGTTTGTACGTAAGTGTCAAAAATTGCCATAAGTAAAAGTGGCATATTTTTGGCACTTTTTTTGTTTCCGGAAAGTGGAAATGAAAAATAAGTTTATATGTGGGCAATACCACACGCAGTTTAGGAATGTATTATTATTCGGCTGAGTTTGTAAAATAAGAATTGCAAAAGGGAGAAGAGGATACCATAAATCATTGTTTTGATGATTCGATGGTATCCTCTTTGTGGATTTCAGAATTTGTTTCTCAGCTTTCGGTATTCTCTCGGTGAATATCCTTTCAGCTTGTGAAAAAGCCGACTGAAATATAGCTGGTTATCATATCCGACGATTTTAGAGATTTCATTGATGGAATAGGTTGTTGCATCAAGTAGCATCTGAGCATTGTTGATCCGGGTTCCTACGATGAATTGCATTGGTGTGGAACCGGTGTATTTTTTGAAATTCCGGATAAACCAGCTGACACTCATTCCTCGTGAGGCTGCGTAATCCTCTATGTTGATGTTCTGATTATAATTTTCGCTGAAATAGGTCACTGCAGTGTTCATTTCCTGATCCAGGTATTCGCTTTTCAGAATATGTTCCCGTGTCAGTTCTCGGTGGAAATTGATTAGCAGATGACGAAGCAGAAGAACAAGCATTTCCTCATAGTCGTTTTGACAGTGTTGAAGCTCTATGATAATACTCTTGAAAATCCGTTCATATTCCATAGATGTGCCGATTTGGAAAACTCGTTCTTTATCCGGAAATCCATACTGACGCAAGATATTTTTTACATTGCTACCTGTAAAATGAATCCAGTATACTTCTGTCTTATCTTCTCCATAATATTCATATTTCTGAAGTTCCTTCGGTCTGTACAGCACAATATTACCGGCGGGAACAATCGTTTCGTTATCTACATTGTCAAAATGAAAATGCCCACAACCAGCAGTGATATAGATGATCTGATAATCCAGGCGTCCCTTTGGACGGTAGGTTGGCAATTTTGGATAGCTGGAAAGGCGATAAGTGCCACAGCTTCCTACAATCAGTGGACGACTTTTGTTTTTGAAATCCATGTGGGAGTGATTCAGATAACCAGTATTCATATACATAGAGCAGCACCTCTTTTCACACTTTTTATTATTGTATCATTTAGTGCATATTTTATCCAATCAAATTCATAGACATATTTTGCAGAATAAGATAAGCTATATATAACATAACAAAGGAATGTAAGCATATAAGTAAAGTATTAAGGTTTATTTTAGAAAAGCAAAAAACAAAAAAGTATATGTATTGAAGGAGAGCTATTTATGATTATACCACGTTATTATGAAAACTTAAACGTACTGCACGAAAACACAATGCCAGCCAGAGCCTATTATATTCCAGCATCCAAAAGAATGGATAATTTGGTGGAACACAGGGAAGAATCAGACCGTATGCAGTTATTAAACGGAACTTGGGAATTCCAGTATTTTACCAGCATCTATAATATTAAGGATTCTTTCTTTGAGAAGAATTATGATACAGAAAATTTTGATGAGATTCAGGTTCCAAGTGTATGGCAGATGGCTGGATATGATACACACCAGTATACAAACATCCGGTATCCGTTTCCGTTTGATCCACCATATGTGCCGCAGGATATTCCGTGTGGAGCCTATGTACATAATTTTGAGTACAGTAGAGATGAGAAAGCATCAAAAGCTTTTTTGAACTTTGAAGGAGTAGACAGTTGCTTTTATGTATGGATCAATGGTTCTTATGTAGGATACAGCCAGGTTTCCCATATGACCAGTGAGTTTGATGTTACAGATGTACTTCAGGATGGAACAAATACGGTGGCAGTGTTGGTAATGAAGTGGTGTGATGGTTCCTATTTGGAAGATCAGGACAAATTCCGTATGAGTGGTATTTTCCGGGATGTGTACATTTTGAAACGTCCAGAGCAGGCAATCAGCGATTATCATATAAAATCAAAGATTGAGGATATACTTGCAAAGGTAGAACTTGATGTGAAATTCTACTCTCCAACAAATGTAAAAATTTCGATTGAAAATAAAAATGGAGCAGTTGTAGCACTAGGAAGTATTGACGAAGAAGGAACAGCTGTATTAGAAATCGCAAGTCCGGAACTTTGGAATACAGAAAATCCATATCTGTATAAACTGATTCTTGAAACAGAAAATGAAGTAATTGTGGATCACATTGCATTAAGAAAGGTAGAGATTAAAGACCAGGTCATTTATCTAAATGGACAGAAGATTAAATTCCGTGGAGTCAATCGACATGATTCCGATCCGGTTACGGGATTTACAATCAGTCTGGAACAGATTACAACCGATCTTACGTTAATGAAGCAGCATAATTTTAATGCGATCCGTTCCAGCCACTATCCGAACGCACCATTTTTCTATGAAATGTGTGACAAGTATGGATTCATGGTGATAGATGAAGCAGATATTGAAGCTCATGGTCCATTTATGATTTACAGAAAAGAAGACACCGATTACAATCGGTTCAAGCGATGGAATGAGAAGATTGCAGATGATCCGGTATGGGAAGAGGCAATCGTTGATCGTGTAAAACTCATGGTGGAACGTGACAAAAACCGTTTCTGTATTGTTATGTGGTCAATGGGAAATGAGAGTGCTTATGGCTGCAACTTTGAAAAAGCACTGGAATGGACAAAGAATTATGATCCAGACCGCATCACACAATATGAGAGTGCAAGATACCGTAATTATGATGAAACATATGATTACAGCAATCTGGATGTGTACAGCCGGATGTACCCGGCACTTTCCGAAATTCAGGAATATCTGGATAAAGATGGAAGCAAACCCTTCCTTTTGGTAGAGTACTGTCACAGCATGGGAAACGGACCTGGAGATTTTGAAGATTACTTCCAGATGATTCAGGATAATGATAAAATGTGCGGCGGCTTTGTCTGGGAATGGTGCGACCATGCGATTGCTCATGGCATGGCCGAGAATGGAAAGACTATATATGCTTATGGGGGCGACCATGGCGAAGAAATTCATGATGGCAATTTCTGTATAGATGGATTGGTATATCCGGACAGAACAGTACACACAGGACTTTTGGAATACAAGAATGTATACCGCCCGGCAAGGGTTATTTCCTATGACAAAGAAAGTGGAGAACTGGTGCTTCATAACTATATGGATTTTGATGACTTGAAGGATTATGTGAAGATCAGTTATGAACTGACACAGGATGGTCTTGTGATCAGCAAAGGCATACTTTCGGAATTTTCTGTGGCATCACACGGGGAAGGAAAAACAAACCTGAAGATCAGTGTGCCAGAGAATGGGAAATGTTATTTAAAACTTATTTACCATCTGAAAAAAGAATTGCCACTGTTGGATGAAGACCATATTCTTGGATTTGATGAAATTGAGGTAAGTAAAGAGGATGCAAAATGTAAACTTGCAGAGAAATGGATGCAAAAGACAGCAGTGGACTCTGAATTACAGGTAAATGAAAATGATACACAGATTCATATCAAGGGGCGTGAATTTGCTTATACCATAGACAAACGTACTGCACTCTTTACAGAGATGAAATTCGCAGGGCTGGAATACTTGAACCATCCGATGGAATTAAATATCTGGAGAGCTCCAACAGATAACGATATGTACATCAAGTCTGAATGGAAGAAAGCCCACTATGATAAGGCTTACACAAGAGCCTATACGACAGAGGTTGTGCAGGGAAAACATGGTGTGAAGATTACAAGCCATGCTTCCGTTGTGGCAGAGACAGTACAGAAGATTCTTGATGTGACGATTACATGGAAAATAGAAGCTGCTGGAAAGATTGATGCAGATATTGCAGTAACAAAAGACGATGAATTCCCGGATCTTCCGAGATTTGGTGTGAGGATGTTCCTGGATAAAAAACTTTCAGATGCCAGATACTTTGGAATGGGACCACAGGAGAGCTATCGTGACAAGCATCAGGCAGCGAGTCACGGTCTGTACCGGGCAAATGTAGGGGATTTACATGAGGACTATATCCGCCCCCAGGAAAATGGAAGCCATTACGATTGTGAATATGTAGAGCTTAACAACAGCCGATATGGAATTGTGGCATCCGCAGAAAAGGCATTTTCATTCAATGCTTCTTATTATACACAGGAAGAACTTGAGAAGAAAACGCATAATTATGAATTAATAGAATCAGATAGTGTGGTATTTTGTGTTGACTACGCATTAAATGGCATTGGTTCTAATAGTTGTGGACCGGTTGTATTGGAGCAGTACCGATTTGATGATGTATTATTCCGGTTCCAGTTTACACTGATACCGTATGTAAAGGGATAATAAAGTTTCATGTAACCCGTAAACAAGGAAAGAGAGTCTGATTGTTATGTAAAGTCCGGATATACAGAGCAATCAGACAAAAACAGAGAAAAAACTAGAATTAGACATCATACTCTGTTAGACATCTTGAAATTCTAAGTGCGATGAAGATGAGGAGCAAAGAAATTCGATGGAAGAAAAAAAGTATTTGAAATGGTATAACAAAATTGGATACGGATCAGGTGATATTGCAGGTAATGTAGTCTATGCGTTCCTGACATCTTTTATGATGGTCTATCTGACGGACTCAGTAGGACTTGCTGCAGGTGTCGTAGGTACCCTGATTGCCGTATCAAAACTATTTGATGGTTTCACGGATATATTTTTTGGATCAATGATTGACAAAACACACAGTAAAATGGGAAAAGCGAAGCCATGGATGCTATACGGATATATTGGTTGTGCCATTACGCTGGTCTGCTGCTTTACAGTACCGGTCAGTTTGGGAACAACGGCTAAATATGCATGGTTCTTTATTTCATATACACTGTTAAATGGCGTGTTTTATACAGCAAACAATATTGCTTACTCAGCACTTACGTCACTGATTACAAAGAACAGCAAAGAGCGTGTACAGATGGGATCTTACCGTTTTATTTTTGCATTTTCAACAAGTCTTCTGATTCAGGCGATTACAGTTGGATTTGTAGATAAATGCGGTGGAGATGCTGCGGCATGGAGAACGGTTGCTATTATCTATGCAATCATTGGTCTGGTCGTAAATACGATTTCAGCACTTTCTGTTAAGGAACTTCCGGAGGAGGAACTTAATGAAGGAGAAGTAAAGAATGATAATGAAAAGTATGGAATGGTACAGGCATTCAAGCTTCTTGTCAAAAACAAATATTACATGATGATTTGTGGAACATATATTTTACAGCAGTTATATGGTGCCATGATTGGAGCTGGCATTTATTACATGACATGGGTACTGAAAAATAAGAATTTGTTTGGACAATTTGCATGGGCAGTAAATATTCCACTGATTATTGCCCTGATTTTTACACCGACATTAGTTGGTAAGTGGAAAGGCATGTATAAACTGAACTTAAGAGGTTATGTCTTAGCAGTCATCGGTAGAGCACTTGTTGTTGTTGCCGGATATATGGGTAGTGTTCCGCTGATGATGGCGTTTACAGCTCTTGCAGCCTTAGGTCAGGGACCATGGCAGGGAGATATGAATGCTGTTATTGCATCCTGCTCTGAATACACTTATCTTACACAGGGAAAGAGAATTGACGGAACGATGTACTCTTGTACTTCTCTTGGTGTAAAAATCGGTGGAGGTATTGGAACCGCTGTTGTTGGATGGATGCTTGAGCTCAGTGGATATGTCGGAACAAATGCAACTCAGCCACAGTCTGCACTTGATATGATGCAGTTCATGTATCTTTGGCTTCCGTTAATCTTTGATGTATTGATTATGTTTGCACTTTCAAGAATGAATGTTGAAGATGCAAATAAAAAACTGAAAGCAGAAAAAGGAATTGCTGCAGATGAAGTAACAGATAAATCGGACATGAATTAGATTTGTAATTCCTCCTTTCCTTATTTACAAGTTGATTATAAGATGGGTGTAAAAGAATTGCTTGCCAAATCGAAAGAAGATATAGACAAATGTTGCAAAGGGGAGTATTTCATGCAATTAAAATATGTTGACACAAAAGAGGAGATCATAGCAATAAATAGGAAGTCAAAACATATTGAACCACATCTTCATAATGCACTGGAGATTGTTTGTGTAACGAGTGGGACATTAGAGCTTGGTGTCGGACAGGAACTTTACCATATGGAAAAAGGAGATATAGGCTTTGTATTTCCAGATGTTATTCATCACTATCAGGTACTGACACCCGGTGTAAATAAAGCGACTTATCTGATTGCATCGCCATTTACGATAGCCAAATTTGCAGATATCATGCAATCCATGGCTCCTGAATACCCAATCATCAAAGCGGAAAAGGTTGAATCAGAGGTATATAGGGTTATAAATGCAATTTTAGAGACAGAACAGTCGGATATTACTGTTGCACAGGCATATCTTCAAATTGTGTTTGCGCGCTGCATAGGAAAACTGAATCTGGTAGAGAAGAGTCATGTGGGGAGCAAAGACCTTATTTACCAGACGGTTTCCTATATATCAGCAAATTTCAAGAAAAAGTTATCATTGGAAGAAATGGCAAAAGACCTGGGTGTGAGTAAATATGTCTTATCCAGACTCTTTTCCAAAATCTTTCATAGAAATTTCAATCAGTATCTTAATGATGCAAGGTTGAACTATGCATGTCATCGCTTGGAAAATACGAGCGATTCTATTACAAATATTTGCCTGGATAGTGGATTTGAAAGCCAGAGGACATTTAACCGGGTATTCAAGGAAAGATATAAAATTTCGCCAAGTGACTATCGAAGTACATGTGTGAAGGATATGCAGTCATAAAATGTTCTGCAGATAGAAAAAATTACTTTGATTTTATGCATGGATGATACAATGTTAAAATGGTCGTAGAAAACAGATTTTTCTGAAGTGAAAGAACAAGGCATACTCTAAAGAGAAAGAAAGGCAGGATATATATGAATATGGGAAAATCAGTAATTGATTTTAATGAGAAAAAAGGCTTTATCTGTGATATGGATGGTGTAATTTATCATGGCAATCAGATATTGCCAGGTGTTCCGGAATTCATTCAGTGGCTACATGATGAAAAGAAAGAATATTTATTTTTGACAAATAACAGTGGATATACACCACGAGAATTAAATCAGAAACTGGCTAGGATGGGACTTGATGTGCCAGAAGAACATTTTTATACCAGTGCATTGGCAACAGCCGCATTTTTAAAAGAACAGGCGGCAGGCTGTTCGGCATTTGTGATAGGAGAAGCCGGCCTGTTAAATGCACTTTATGATGTAGGTATCACAATGAATGATGTAAATCCGGATTATGTTGTTGTGGGAGAGGGACGCTCCTATTCATTGGATACATTAACAAAAGCAACGAATTTGGTTCTGAAAGGTGCAAAGCTGATCGGAGCAAACTCAGATGTTTCCGGACCGATTGAGAACGGCATTGCTCCTGCTTGTCGTGCATTGATTGCACCTATAGAAATGGCAACAGGAACACAGGCATATTTCTGTGGAAAACCGAATCCACTGATGATGAGAACTGGATTAAATATGCTTGGATGTCATTCAGCAGAAGCAGTAATGGTTGGGGACCGTATGGATACAGATGTGATTTCAGGAATGGAAAGTGGTATGTTTACTGTATTGGTTCTCTCTGGATGTTCAACGAAGGACACACTCAAAACTTATGCTTATCTTCCGACAATGGTATTGAATGGAGTGGGAGATATCGCCAGTATAGCAAAAGCAAAAGAGAAATAGTGTTCGATAACTGGAAAATGTTGTAAGTAAGATACATAAAGTTGTACTTAAAATGAATACACAATATGTTTAGGAAAATACCTGGAGGTAAAGTATATGATGAAACTTGAAAATTTTGTAGGAATGATGACAGGACATTTTGATAATAAGGATCAATTTAATAAGATGCAGGCAGAAGGGAAAATATATCCATATGCGGAACATGTAAATACAATCTGTAATGACAAAATAAATAACCTTCCTAAAGATTTCAAAGGAAAATTTGTTGTTGAAGAGAGTTATTATGAAATTAATGGAAAACGTCATGCATCTCCACATCTTTTCCTTATCATGGAAATAGAACAGGGAATTTTACTTTCTTCTTATGAAATTCCAAAAGGAGAAGATAAAAATACATTTTCATATGATTCTATGAAGAATGTTGATTACTCTAAACTAGAAAAATCTGAAAAATTTACTCCAGCACTTTATCATGAAAAGGACGGAATCTGGGAAGGTGGCAGCACAAGCCAGTTCTCTCCGGTAATGACATTCAAACTTTGGGAAAAGTTCTCCAACAATTTCCTGGAAGTATCGGAAAGCATGGAAGTTAATGGAAAGAGAACTTTTGGATATGATGAACCAATAATTTATAAGCGTGTATAATCAAAAGTCTGCATATTGGGATGAACTTCAGTTTGTTTGTAAAAAAGCCTTGAAAAAATCCCCCGGTGGCAACACCGTGCCGGTTCAAGTCCGGCCACCTGCATGATGGAAACAGGAAACATTGAGTGAATCAGTGTTTCCTGTTTTTGTAATAGGAATTATACAATTTTCGTAAGATATGATAGAATATAAGTAACTATCCGAAGCAATGCAGAATTGTGTTGACAGGATGGTTATTTTGGGCTTGGGATTATGATAAAAGGAGTTAAGATATGGACAAGATTAAGAAGAATTTTGGTTTTGGCTGCATGAGACTGCCGATGATTGGTGAGGATGTAGATATTGAACAGACCAGACAAATGGTAGATTTATTTTTAAAGGAAGGTTTTAACTATTTTGATACAGCGCATGGATATATTCAGGGAAAAAGTGAGCTTGCGGTCAGGGAATGTCTGACCAGTCGTTATCCGCGGGAACAGTATATTCTCACCGATAAGCTTACGGGTAATTATTTTAAGAAGGAAGAGGATATCCGGCCCTTTTTTGAGAGTCAGCTGGAGGCCTGTGGCGTAGACTATTTTGATTTTTATCTGATGCATTCGCAGGGTTCCGGAAACTTCCCCCATTTTAAATCCTGCAGGGCATATGAAACTGCCTTTGAGCTTAAAAAGGAAGGGAAAATACGCCATGTGGGTATGTCCTTTCATGATACGGCAGAGGTGCTGGATCAGATCCTGACGGAATATCCGCAGATTGAGGTGGTTCAGATACAGTTTAATTATCTGGATTATGAGGATCCCAAGATTCAGAGCCGCTTGTGCTATGAGGTATGCAGAAAGCATAACAAGCCGATCATTATTATGGAACCGGTTAAGGGTGGAAGTCTCGTAAACCTTCCTAAAATAGCCGGTGATGTATTAGACGAGCTGCAGGGAGGAAGTCCTGCAAGCTATGCAATCCGTTATGCGGCCGGATTTCCCGGGGTAATGATGGTTCTCTCCGGAATGAGTAATATGGAACAGATGCAGGATAACTTAAGCTATATGAAGAATTTTAAACCGTTAAATGAAAAGGAGCTGAAAGCTGTATACGAGGTACAGAACATTTTTAATCATATGGATCTGATACGTTGTACGGGCTGTCGTTATTGTGTGGAGGGATGTCCAAAGCAGATTGCAATTCCTGATATTTTCACAGTAATGAATGCCAGACAGATTCATCAGGACAGAAATGCAGAACGGGAATACAGGGATGTTCATACCTCGTTGGGACATCGTGCATCCGATTGTATTAAGTGTGGTAAATGCGAAGCAATCTGTCCCCAGCACCTTCCGATTCGTGAGCTTTTAGAGGATATAGCAAGAGAATTTGAGAAACAGGAATGAAAAAACTGTGGAAATACATAGAAATATTATCGGTTTTCAACAGTGCTTACAGAGAAAACGGAGAATGCCAGGCTTCAGGCATTCTCCGTTTCTTTCATTTCTTTTAAGCGTTCTTTTACATATTCGCGGATAAAGAAGTCGTCTGTAGGCATCTGACAGCCTACAATATATACTCCGTCATCATTCGAGCATCGAATGACATGTCCTTCCAGATGATTATGCTTTGGAAGAGCAAAATCATTTATTTCTACAGATACAGTAACTCCTTTATGATCTGTAAAATACTCACTACTCGTCAGAAAAGCAAATCCGTTGGCACTGAGATTTTCCAGGTTACCGTGAATTACGAGATTATCATTGGGAACGGTGATGGTACAACTGTTAGATACATCTACACGAGGGTATTTTCTACGGTTTACGATCTTAGGTCTAGATTCAACCAATACTGTAAATTTATTTTTGGTATCAGAAGGATCAAGCTTTGTGTGTTCCCAGGAATAAATGACATTTCCTACGGTTACATTTAATTTACAATCAGTTGTTTTGGTAAGAGCAGGTGGCTCAGGAAGAGTAATATGCAATAAATTATCATCGCGTGAGAGAATCTCGCCATCATAATAGTGTTCGTTCAGATTGATGGAAAGCTTCATACCGGGTTGGACATCTTCGGTACCCATAAAACCGCCAATTCCAAGTTCACACATGAGCGCTTCAATCACATTCTCGATATCATTAATGTTATTGGCAGATTCATCATATTTACTGAGCATACGGTTATTGATTTCATTGGAATCGGTGATGCTTCCCGTCATATCATCCACGATGTGGGATACTTCTTCCAGATTTTCAACGAGATGAACATTCGAGGATTCCACTTCCTTCATAGCGGTATCAATTACCTGAATATGGTCACCAAGCTGAGTCGTATCACTTGCAATCTGTGTAATATTACTTCCGGCAGCTGTTACCTTTTCAAGTGTCAGATGGATCAGTTCCAGAGTTTCTTCAATCGCAGAAGTCATCTTATCGGAGGTCTCTTCCAGATGCTGAAGAGCCTGCCAGATCTGTCCGGAAGAGGATTTTGTTTCTGTACTTAAGGAACGGATCTGGTCGGCAACGACGGCAAAGCCTTTACCGGCTTCTCCGGCTCTTGCTGCTTCAATGGAAGCATTTAAAGCAAGGAGATTAGTCTGATTGGTAATCTGTTCAATCGTTCCGGTTTCTTTCTTTACCATTGCAAAATTATTCTTGAAATCCTGCAGGGTCTTTTCAATATCCCCGGAAAGATCTGCCATGGTATTAGTTGTTGTAATCAGGCTGTCCAGGTCTGTGGAACTGATTCTGGCATGATCTTCGCAGGTTGCGGTAAGAGCTACCATCTGCTTAATCAGTTCGGCCACCTGATTGACCTGGGAGTGAATATCAGAGGTCATTTCGTTTGAAGAGGTTGTAGTATTCTGGAGATTATGATTATTGTCCTGCAGCTTGTGGAGACTCCGGACAACAATGCTGGCACCGTGGGTATTCTCGGAGGCCAGTTCCTGCACAACGGTAACACCATCCATGATGGAATTACAGGCTTCCTTTACCTTTTCAACGGTAGTAATTACACGGTGAAGGTCGGCACGGATGCTGTCGGTCATTGCACCGTCAGATTCATTCAGATGTTTAATGGACATAACGTAGCAGATATAGCAGAGGATAATGCAGGAAAGCTCTAACTGATAATCCTTTATATTCGTTGCAGAATTAAAGCCGAGGGAAATCCGGTAAGCAGCACTTCCGATAATAATGAGTGAATTAACAATTCCACAGGTGACCATGAACTTCCTGTTCTTATAAAGAACCAGAAGACTTGTCACAGGAAGAATATAGGTAAAGGCAATCGGAGAACTTGTAGTACAGATGACATAGGTATAAAAAATACCATATCCGATGGCTAAAATATACCGGTAGAGCTCTGTGGCATATCCCTTCACCCGAAGTGTGC